>Ga0224555_1000229_pt1 | contig 83624 bp, 73 predicted proteins | sample 714S23034metaG_FD_180687 | JGI IMG/M metagenome (GOLD analysis project Ga0224555, IMG submission 180687) | Peat soil microbial communities from Stordalen Mire, Sweden - 717 S2 30-34 | ecosystem: Environmental > Terrestrial > Soil > Wetlands > Peat | place: Sweden: Norrbotten County, Stordalen... | reverse complement strand
TACCGGAACGTTATCCGGACTGGTGCAGGCGCAGGTAATGATTGACGAAGTGCCGGCTTGGACCATCGACGGGTTCGCCGAACAGGAAATCTGCGGCGGGTTCTTCGGTGGCTCCTTCACGGTAAAGTTGGCGGTGCAACTGGCCGTGTTGTTCTTCCTGGCCTTGGGGTCGGTGACGGTGGCGGTGGTGGTGTAGCTGCCGCCGCTGACGCCGGTGGTATCGATAGTGGCGCCCGTGTCCTTGCCTTCGATCTTGCCCCCGTTGCTGGCCCAGGTGTAGGTGAGCGTGTGCTTGGGATTGAAGTTGCTGGCGACGACAGTCGCATGCACCGGTTCGCCGACCATCACGTCGGGGTTCTGCACCGAGCAGGCCGCCCCTACGAGAAGCTCGGGCGCTCCGCCAAAGCTGAACACCAGACCGGTGCGCAAGAGAGCACCGTCGTAGGTCGCATGGCGCAACGAATATTGGTCAGTCGGCGCTGAGTTGGCGAAGTTCTGGTGCGCATATTGATAGTCGGCTTCAAACACGCGGAGCGCGATATGCTTCCAGAGGTTGAGATCCATACCGCCGCCAAGAAGCGCGGTGGGACCGTTACTGGAATCGATACCATATTGAGGCGAGAGGCGTTCGAATCCGAGCAGCGTGTGTACGTAAAAGTCCACACCTTCACCGCGCCAGGTGAACTTCGGCCCACCAACGACTGTGTTGATACGGTAATTGCTGTTCCAGTTCACGCCCCAACTGACTTCGGCAGCCACAATCCTGTTAAAGTTGTAGTCCGCACTGGCGCCGAAGCCCTTGGCCAGCGAGGGCACTTTCATAGCCACGGGCGGGCTGCTTAGGTCGGGGGTGTTGCCGCCCGGGTTCAACCACTGATAGCCAAGGAATAAGTCCACCTTAGGCACCGTGTCGCTCGACTGCACAGTCGGTGCGTTGGGTGCAGCAGTTTGTGCGTTCAACATAGACGGCAACGCAATCAGAACGAGCGCTAGGACGAGCGCAACGCTCACGCCTCTCCGGTAAGCTTCTTGACAAAGTGACATTGAGTTCCTCCGAATCGAATCCTAAAAGTTACCTAAGTAGAACTGGAATCAGCACGGCCTGATGGCACGCACAGATAGGCCGGCACCTGAGAAACATAGAATTCTACAGCACGCAGGCATTTTAGCAAAAGTGTAAGAATTAACAGGGAACATTTTTACGGTCATCTTAGATGTTTATGGTCGTCGCAGGGCACGGACACGTTTTCGATCTGCCCGCATGACCTCAAATCCTCCTTTCGTCGGACGCTCGAACCTGGGAAGAATTTGTGACACGAGAACCGGCCATCGACATGGAACGACCTCAACGCCTTATCGGTGCAACACACTTGCGCGGGTACGCTACAGAATTGCACCAAGGGGGAACACCAATCTGTTCCTTTTTGCTCACTAGATGCAGGTATTGTTGGCTTAGCATGCACATACAGCTCTCGCGCGTCGCGATTCCGTTTTCTGTATTTTCTGTATTTCTGTATTTTCTGTAGATAATGCGCCGAACTTATCTCAAATTGATATTCCCCGTTCCCGGCCGGGTTGCGAGGCGGCGCGCTTCCCTGAATAATGCTGGGTGGGCCATGGCGCAGGAATTATGACACAGGAACGCGTACTGATTGTTGAGGACGAAGAGAACGAACGAACCGGACTGGCCGAACTGGTCTCGGGATGGGGCTATCGCACCGACACTGCGGCCGACGGCGTGGAAGCTCTGGAAAAGATTCCCGCCTTTGCCCCGTCCATCGTGATCACGGACGTGAAGATGCCGCGCATGGGCGGCATGGAACTGGTGGAGCGGCTGGCCGACCTGGCGCAGTCGATCGCAGTGGTAATGGTGACCGCCCAGAAGGCGACCGACACCGCCTTTCACGCCGGCCGTCTTGGCGTTCAGGACTACATCGAGAAGCCCATCGACTTCCGGCGGCTGCGCTCCATTCTCACCAACATCGGCGAAATCCTGAACACCCGGACTGAAAACGAATCGCTGCGACGCCGCTTGCGCGACAAAGGAGCGCTCGGCCTGCTGGTCGGCGCGTCCCCTGTAATGCAGGAGATTTTCCGGCTGATCGAGTTGGTGGCTCCGAGCACGGCCTCAGTCTTGATCACCGGGGCGAGCGGAACCGGCAAGGAATTGGTGGCGCGCACCATCCACGATCTGAGTCCGCGGCGCAACAAACCTTTCGTCCCCATTAATTGCGCGGCTATTCCCGAGACGCTGATCGAGAGCGAAATTTTTGGCCACGAAAAAGGCGCATTCACGGGAGCGATGGAGCGCCGCACCGGCTGCTTCGAGCTGGCCGAAGGCGGCACGCTGCTACTCGACGAGATTGGCGAGATGCCGGTGGGCACGCAGGCCAAGCTGCTGCGCGTGCTCGAAGACCACAAACTGCGCCGGCTTGGCAGCAAGGTCGAAACTACGGTGGACGTGCGCGTGCTCGCCGCCACCAATAAAGTTCCCGACGATGCCGTGACCAGTGGCGAACTGCGCGAGGATCTGTATTACCGCCTCAACGTTTTTAATATTCATATGCCGCCGCTGCGCGAGCATAAAGAAGATATCCGCGACTTAGTAAAAAGCCTGCTCGCGGACATGAACGAGAAGCACGATCGCAAGGTGGCGGACGTGAGCGAAGCCGTACTTAATATTTTCCAGACTTACTCGTGGCCGGGCAATGTGCGTGAGTTGCGCAACACGCTGGAACGCGCCGTGATCGTCTGCGAAGGCGGACTGGTGGAAACCAGGCACTTGCCGCCGGGCTTTGGCCAGAGTGTGCGGCCGGTGGTCAACGATCCCGATGCCGTGCACCTGGGCGTGGGCACGACCGTCGGAGAAGCGGAGAAGCTGCTCATCCTGAAAACTCTGCAGGCGACTAATAACAACAAGACGCGAGCCGCGGAGATACTCGGCATCAGCTTGAAGACGCTGCATAACAAGCTGAAAGAATATGGCCGCCCGCAGGATACGTTGATGGCGGCGGAGGAGTGAACGGCAGGTTTCAAGGTTTCAGGGTTTCAAGGTAAAGACGAGGCGTAGGGTGGTTTGACCTTGAAACTTTGAAACTTTGAAACCTTGAAACCTTGAAACCTGCGTTTGCCTAGATGACTCGCAAATTCATCATCGTGTTTGTGATCACCACGCTGTTCACGGCGCTTGTCGTCGGCTTTTCCTGGATTTACCTCTCGCAACTGCTGCGCCAGCGCTTGCTCTGGGCCGATGAAACCGCTTCCCAACTCACCAACCAGATCGAGTACGCCGCCTCCAAAGCGGTGCCCGATCTGACCAGCACGCGGGTTAACACCCAAAATCCCAAGGCGATGCGCGCCGCCATCACCAATTATCTGCAGACCGATACCAACCTCAACGACATGCTGGAATCGGTGGTGGGGAATTCTCGCATCATCTACGATGCCGCCATCATCGATCCGAATGGACTGGCGATTCTCGATACCAACCCGGCCCTCAATGGCAAGCCGGTACCGGAGCGCGCCCGGTTGGCGGTGTTGCGCGATGCGGGCTTCCGCCACCAGTTGCGCCTGCTCTACAGCCCGGGCACGGTTTATGACGTGAGCATCGGGCTGGAGCTCGACGGCCAAGCCTTCGGCAGCGTTCGCGTCGGCGTCTCGACGGTTTTTCTGCGCAACGAATTGACTCCGAAACTGCAGCAGGCAGCCTTCTTTTCGGTGCTCGCGATTTTCTGTTCGCTGGTGCTCGGAGCCGTGGTTTCAAACGTCGCGCTCGGCCCGCTCAAGGCCATCAGCCGCAACCTCGACAGCGCCAGCGCCGGAGATCTGTTGCCCGCCGAGGAGTCCGGTTCCGAGGACGAGGTGGGACTGGTGTCGCTGAAGATCGCTCACCTCGGCCGGCAGATTCGCGATACCAACCAGATTTTTTCCGCGCTAAAAGACAACGTCGAGCAGGTCATGACCAAGCTGCAGGATGGGCTCATGTTGTTCACGCGCGATTCGCGGGTGGTGCTGGTGAGCGCCTCGGCGGAAAAGTTTCTCGGACGTCCGCGGCGCGAAATTCTGGGACGCACGGCGGAAGAAATTTTTTCCGATGGCACAGTCCTGGGCGCAGTGGTTCTGCCCGCCTTCCAGAAGCAGCGCCCGCTCGGGCAGTACGAATTCGAAGCCGTCGATGGCCGGCGGGTGCAGGTGTCGCTCGATTTCATTCAGGAAAAGGGAACGCCGATTGGCGCGCTGCTCACCATGCGCGACGCCGAATCGGTGCGTCGCATCGAGGACGAGATTGAAATTTCGCGCCGCCTTTCCGCCAGCGGCCGCCTTACGCGAGGCGTGGCCCACGAAGTCAAGAACCCCATCAACGCCATCGTGCTGCACCTGCAGCTACTGCAAAACAAACTGCAGCAGGACGATCCCGACACGCTCCGCCACATGGACATCATCGGCAACGAAATCCACCGCCTCGACCGGGTCGTGCAAATCCTGGTGGACTTCACCCGTCCCCGCGATTTGCGGCTGGAAGACGTGGACTTGCGCAAGATTCTGGAGAGTGTGTCGACGCTGGCCGCGCCCGATGCCACGCGCCACAACGTGCGCGTGGTGCTGGAACTGCCCCACCATGATTTGCCTCGCCCTGGTTTGCCCCACCCTAACTTGTCTGACGAAGAACTGCCCAGCGAAGACGACGTGCTGCTGGTGCGCGTCGATTCCGATCTGATGAAGCAGGCGATTATGAACCTGGTGCTGAACGGCGTGCAGGCCATGACGGAGGGAGGAACGCTCACCCTAAAGGCGCGGCGCGATGGCGAAATGATTCTCGCCGAAGTGATGGACCAGGGCTGCGGCATTCCTCCCGAAGCGCAGGAGAAAATTTTCGAACTCTACTTCACCACCAAGGGCGACAAAGGGGGCAGCGGAATCGGACTGGCGCAAACCTACCAGATCATGCAGTGGCATTATGGCTCGGTGGAGTTCGATACCATCGTCGGAGCCGGCACCACTTTCCGCTTGCGCCTCCCAGCAGCGGTAGCGAAACCAGATCGCCAGGAAGAGATGACGGCCTGAGCAAGCGCCCGGCACATGGAGGCGGGCGTCTCGCCCGCCGCAGATTGGAGTTCCTTGGTGAGAGCTATTCGGGAGAGAATTTCACTTCGATAAGCTCGCGGGATTCATGGGCGGCTGGCTCCCATTTCCATTTATGCACCGCGTTCACTGCCGCCTGCACCAGAATCGGATGGCCGCCTTTTACATCCACCGTCTTGACGCTGCCCTCGGGAGAAACGACGGCCTCGACTCGAACCACCCCTGCCAGCGCCAGGTTGCGCGCCAAGGATGGATAGCCCGGAGCAGTCCGCTCCACCAGCCGGCGTTTACTCGCAGTGTCCGGTTGCGACTGTGCAGACGAAGAAATTGAAATGAAGAGCGAGCACAAAATGGCTAGTGCCGCCAACCAGAACGACGACCGTCGGGAGGATAATGCCATATCGCCTCGATTCCGGAGTAAACCTGATTTCAATGATCGCGCGCGAATGATCGCGCGAGACCGCGCAGTAAGTTCTCTGCTTCGGGCCAACAGAGGAGTCTAAGACTGCTCTAACCGAAGCAGAAGATCACCAAGGTAACGGGAAGGGCGACCTGGCGTTACTTGCAGGTTTGCAGGTTATTTCCCGGAGATTGTCACGACGTTGTAAAGAGATTTCGTGCCGGACGAGGCATCGACTGCTTGGCCGATGCCCCGCCCGGATCGCATCCAGCGTTCGTTTCAATGCTTTGCAACAAATGCCCGTTCTAATGAAGGCTCGTTCCGTGAACGATTAGGTGTATTAGTTTGAACTCGACCTTGCGGAAAGGGCTGGCAGGTTCCACATATCGGACACCGATCCGGGAGATTTTGAGTGTAATCGGGATTTGTCGCCAACTATGAGCCAAAGGAAATGCCGAGAGGGTCGCACCGCCGATTCAGTTCCCCTTAGCTCTTCATGTCCGCGAGCTTCTTCTGAAGCCCGGGAATCCATCCCACCTGGAATTCAGGGTGAATAGTCTGAGCCGACTTCAGCGCTTGTTCATACGCAGCGCGAGCCTCGCCCTTGCGATTGAGGGCCGCCAGCACGTCGCCCAGCACGACATTGGAGGCAACCGCATTGGGGGCCAACTGCACCGCGCGTTGAGCTTCGATCAGGGCCTCATCCAGCTTTCCCTGCGCAAGCAGGTCTGCCGCTTTCTGCCGATACCCGATGGCGGCGGCTAACGGGATTTCGAAATGGCCTTCGAAAACGTAAATGCCATTTTGGATCACACCGGTCGGCTTGATGGTCTTGAACTGCTCGTACGGATTGAGTTCACCTGGCCCGAACTCGAATCCGGAAAGATCGCCCGCACTGATCAGCACCATGCCATCGATCACTTCGGGAGTGCCATAGAATTTCTCGTTGACCCCCAGAGCGTCAAGAGTGGGCAGCGCTTTGCAGGGTATGCCGTAGTAGCTGGTATCGATCACACCCTCGCCGAAGTAAACAAACCAGCAGTCCTTAACTGCGCGTGAGTCCAAGTACTGCTTGGTGGCTTTGAGTTGCTGCGCCCAGTCGGCGTTGGAGTCGCTGAGCAACCACCAGGCGTTCTTCTGCCCACCCCACCCCTCGTTGACGTATGAGATGTAAGTAGGGAAGGCGCGCAGCGATGTGACAATCTGGAAGAGAATCAGGGCGGCGAAGACGTAGATCAAGCGTCGTTGGCCATTGACGAGCGCCACGGTTGTCCCGCCGATCAGTACGCCCAGAAAGGCATAGATCGGCAGGACGTGTCGCACGCCGATGTTCATGTGCGAACTCATCGCCACCGCCAGATAGACCGCCGGCGGAACAGTCAGGAACAATATTTCGCGCCAGCGTGTCAGCTTTCGCGTCGCGATGGCCCAGATCGCGATTCCCAGCAGAACCAGAAACGCGAGCGTCGATTTAATCGCGATTGCCACCGGGAAATAGAACCAGACTCCGTGGGGATAGGTTTTGCCCAGCAGGAAGCTGCTGTAGTAGTCATCCATCAGGCGAACGTCCGCGAGCCCGTAGATGTACGACTCGGGCAGCAGGCGGTAGCGCGCGACTGTCGCCAACAGCTTCGCCTCGTGTGGGCGTGACAATCGCGCAATGTACTCAACGGATGAGGGATTCAGCTGCAATCCAGCAGGACGCGCCGCATAGCGGAAGCCGTAAGACGCCCACAACACCGTAAGACTCACCGCCGTGATGACGGCCAGCGATAGCACGTACTGCGCGATGCCCAGCCGACGGGGCTCCTTGTGGGTTGGTTCCGCCTTTCGGCGCAGCAGCCACTCGCATAGGGCAAGCAGCAGCAGGATGGGGAAGACGAGTATTCCAGTGTGCTTGGCCGAGAGCGTCAGGCCCGCTGCTAGTCCGACCACAATCAAACGCCAAAGCGTCGGCCGTTTCACAAAGCGATAGAACGCATAAACGGTTGCAAGCAGAAAGCAGGTCAGCCCGGTATCTGTGGTGACAAAGGCTCCGTGCGCCAACTGGTTGGGGTCGAAAACCAGAAGAACCAACGCGACGAAACCCGCCGCAGTGCCGAACATCTCCTGCCCCGCAAGAAATACCAGCAGCGCCAATAGCAGTGTCAGGCTGGCTGCGGCCATACGTGCCCGGAAGAGCATCGTGTCTGCGTCATTCTTGAAGAGGAACTCCTTGCCGCCCAGAAAAGCCTCAAGCTTAAAGTCGCGGTTCTCGAGCGCGGGTAATCGGAGCGGCATGTTGAGGATCGGCAAAGCCGCTAACATCTTCACCATCGGAGGATGCTCGGGGTTTAGCCCGAAGTCGCCGGTCTTCCATGACATGTACCCCGCATAGAGGTGGTCGTCCTCGTCCCAAGTGATAGATTCGGTTCGGATGGTGAGCGCGAGCTGAATCACCAGAATCGCTAACAGAGACGAAACACCAAGGAAGACAGCTCGATGACGCGATTGGCCCAAAGTAGAACACCTGTAGATTGAAATATTCAGCTACCCGCGATTAGACCACGGTGGACGTGCGGCGATGCCGAGTTCATCACGGCCTTTCACTAATCGCGGTCCACGGAAATCGCCTGCGCGAAACCTTCCTGCTATTCGCGACGGCGGTCATATTACACCCTCGAAACTTCCGTTATCGAAACTTCCGTTAACAGGCGATGTCACAAGTTTGCGCCTTTTGTTCGCCCCTTCGTTGCGTCCAAAACCCCTGCTACGGCCTGATGGTAGCGGCCCCATCGGACAGCGTGGCGCGCGAGGTCAAGTCGTGGCACTTACAGATTAGGGCCTTTCGTCGGAGGATGATCTTACTTCCTGCCCCCCTCGCGGCTCGCTGGCTGCTGTCTTTGTTGCAATTGCTGCGTCTGTTGCTGATGCTTTTGCTGCAATTGCTGCGTCTGTTGCTGGTGCTTCTGCTCTACCTGCTGCTTGGTCGCCTCATTCGCCTTCTGTTTATCCAGCTTCACGTGCTCCTGGTCCTGCTGCTGCTGGAGTTTGTCTCGTTCCTGTTGCTGCTTCGCGACTACTTTATCCTGCTGCTGCTGGTACTTCTTGTCCCGCTTCGGGTTGCCTGTATTGGGAGTACTCCGTGTTAGGGGCGGAAGGTCGTGAGGATGGACGGCCGTGCTGGCTGCAGGGGCGTTTCCGCCACGATTGGCCGGAGTATAAGGCCCTCCTGCGGCTTTGGCCGGTGCCGCGCCACGGTCATTAAAATCTCCGGGCCGCGGTGTCGCGGCGACGCCCGGCCTGCCCATGTTCGCCGACGCGCGTTGCTGCGGGTTGGCTCGGGCCGCCTGCGCATGTTGGGTTTGAGCCGCTACCGGCGGGATATGCCTGTCCCGCGCTGCAGCCTCTTCTTGCGCCGTTGCACGCGCGTCGATTCCGCCGTTGCCGCCGTTATAGCTGACGTGGTTCTCGTTGTTGTTCCTCGCGGGGGTGTTGTAAACATTGTGAATTTCGTTGATGTTCACGTTGCTCACGGAACGGTTGTAAAAAAAGTGTCCGCCGTCCCAACGCCCGCCTTCAAAGCCCACGCCGAAATAGCCGAAGCCGTAATTGATCCCGCCGTAGAAGCCTACGTTCGGCCCCCAGTAGCCGTCATAGAAAACAAATCCGTCGCCGCCCCAACCCCAATAGGCTGGAGTCCACAGGAAACCGACTTCCGGCGCCATCACCCAGGTGCCCGGCACCCAATAATAATCGGTGGCGTCGTAGTCGTAGTCCCAGTAGCCGGGCGTCCAAAGATAACCGTCGCCTGGACAAAGCGGCTGCTCATACACGGGCAGCGGGGGCGGGCCGATCCGGATGGCCACGCCGACTTGCGCGAACGATGCTGCCGACAGCGACAGCACGACGAGCGCGAATAACAGCGTACGAATGGAACGAATTTGCATAGTGATTCCTCTCGCTCCTCATCCCTCGTTTGCCCGGTGTTGCTCTACTCCTGCGGGGTTCGTGGCCTGAGGGTCGATTTTCAGACGAAACATAACTGCAGACTGACTCTCGATCGCAAAGGGTTCTGCCAGAAACTTTCTCATTGCGGGAATGTCGAAATCTGTTCAAAAAAGCTCAGTTCCGAGCATGCGTCGCGTCCCACGTTGGAGGCCAACTGCGAAGCGTTTGTCCAGTGTAGAAGTCGATCTCACGTCCAGGGCTCGACAGTTAATCATACGGCCTTCGCAGGTCAGGATTATTGCGGGTCATCATTGCAGGTCAACGGTTTGGGCGAGACGGAAGTTGAGACGGCGATCGATGGCGAAGACGATATCTTTATCTCTGTCTCGATCTCGATCTTTCGCAGCGGCGCCAGAAGCCGCTCCGGTCGCTGGGTTCCGCTCTTCGCGGGAGCCGCCTTTGGCGAAAATGCTGGAGGTCTCGATGGTGACCGGCTTCCCTCCCACGTTCAAACTCACCAGCACGATGCGCAGATAGCCGGGATCGAGCGAATGCCGGGAGGGCTTGGCTTCGAGCACGCGTCCGGTCGCGGCGGTGCCGCGGGCGACGAGCTCCTGCCCGTCGATCACGACCGGCTCCTCGATAACTGCGTTGAAGGTATCTCCCGCATGTGACGACGCGCTCGAAAGCGCCGTCTCCAGGCGAACGGGTATGGGCGTTCCCTCAGGCAGTTTCGTGGCGGATGGAATCAGCGACTGGCTGGGGGAAATGCCCGTCGAGCGCGGCTGGCGATCAAAGGGTAGCTTTTGTGAATCGGTGGAGTTCGTAGCGTTGTCAGCAGGCGGGCGGCCACAGGCGGAGAGGAGGCTGAGCGTCAAGACGATCAATATCAGGACGATCAATTTCAGGACGATCGATATCAGGACGATCGATATGCGGTATGTCTCTGACTTAAACGACATCGGAGATATTCTCCGGCGTACTGGTTGGGGCCTTGCGCCTGGCAGGAAGATTGTAATTGAATTGTCGAACCGCCAGAGTCGGGGCAGCCGTCGCCGGCGGGTGGAATTGCTGCCCGGCGTCCAAACTCTGGGCACGACTCAAAGAGGCTGTGGAAAAAAGTCGCCTTCGATGCCCAGCCCTGAAGTGATTTCGAAGTTTTTCGACGTCGCTGAAGCGATGGCCTGATACCTTTCCGGCAGCCTGCTGAGTTCCGAATTGGGGCGGATGTGCCCGCCCGTATTGGCATTGCAGAGGCGGGGCCGGCGTCCCCTGATTTCATTTCTTCCGCATCATTATTCCTTACGAATCATCGCCGGAATCATCACAAATTTGGTGTGATGGCTGGCACTTAGCGGCGATGAGTTTCGCACTACACTCTTCCCTAATCAGGCTAGCGCGGTTCATTCGCGGAAAAGTTGCACTTGCTTTTCCCAACTTGGAATCGCAATGGTCCGCGATGGGCCGCGCTACCCAGCATTTTCTTGCGGTTTCTCCGGACCGCAAGCAGATGTAGCGGTCGGGCGGCGGGCTGAATTCTTGAGGAGTGGTATCGGCATGAACGTTTTGACCCAATTTCCGGCGGCCCACGATTACGACCGCCAACTGCGCTTCCAGGCAATGTTTGAAGGGGCCGCGATTGGCATCGGGATTTGCGGGCTCGATGGGCAGATTTTGGAAGCGAATCCCGCGCTCAGCCGAATGCTGGGCTACAGCGCGGAGGAACTGGCCGGCGCGCAGGCTGGCGATTTCTTTCCGGAAATTGATCCGGCAGTTCGTCCGCAAGTTCAGCGCGAAATTGGCTGCGAAATTTATCCCGGCAATTTTTTGCCCGGCGAACGATCGCTGGGCGAGCTGATGCGGGGCGAGCGCGGCTCGATCGAAAGCGAAAAACGCTACCGGCGCAAAGACGGTTCCGAGCTCTGGGGACATCTGACGGTGTCGCTGGGGCGCGACGCGCGACGCGAACCCGCCTTCCTGATCGCGATGCTGGTGGACGCGACCGAGCGCAAGCGGGTGGATGAACATATGCGCGAAGCCGAGAAGATGGAAGTCATCGGACGGCTGGCGGGAGGAGTCGCACACGACTTCAATAACCTGCTGACCGGCATTCTGCTGTACTGCGACCTGTTGAGCGCTGGTTTGGAGGGCGCTGGTTTGCAGAGCGATGGTTTGAAGAGCGGACGATCGGTGAACGGTGGATTGGAAAACGTTGGACTAGAGAGCGGCGGATCGGAGCCGAACGAACTGTGCCAGCACGTTGAAGAAGTCCGCCTGGCGGGCGAGCAAGGGGCGGCGTTGACGCATCAACTGTTGGCGATCGCGCGCAAGCAAGCGGCGGAGCCACGGCCCATCCTGATCAACGAGATTGTGGCTTCCACCGAAAATCTGTTGCGGCGATTGATTGGCGAGCAGATTGAGCTGGTCCTATTGCTGGACTCGGGGCTCGACCCCGGCTCCGAACGGGTGCTGGCCGATCCGGCGCAGTTGCGGCAGATCCTGATGAACCTGGTGCTGAACGCGCGCGATGCGATGCCGCATGGAGGCACGATTACGCTGAGCACGCGGGCGGCGGAATTTCCTAGTGAAGCTTCCAGCGGAGTTTCCAGTAAAGCTGAGCCCGGGAGTGCACGGCGCGCCGTCGCGCTGGCGGTAAAAGACAACGGCTGCGGGATGGATGAGGAAACTCGCGCGCGGCTGTTCGAGCCTTTCTTCACCACCAAGAATCCGGGCGAGGGCACGGGACTGGGGCTGGCGATGGTCGAGCGCATCGTCAGTGAAGCGGGCGGGAGGATCGAGGTGGAGAGCGAACCGGGACGCGGCACTTCGATTGAAGTGTTTTTTCCGGCGGTCGAATATGCGGACGAGCGGTCTTCGCGTGCGCAGTTCTCGACCGAGGCGAGCGCGGCGGCGGCGCGGCCGGGCGCGGGCGAAGTGGTGCTTGAAACCGGCCGCAAAACTATTTTGCTGGTGGATGACCATGCCGCGGCGCGCAAATCCATGCAGCGCGTATTGCTGGATGCCGGTCACCTGATTCTCGCAGCGTGCAACGGGAAAGAAGCGCTGCAGGTGTTCGCTGAGCATTCCGACGCCATCGATCTGCTCATCGCCGACTGCATGATGCCGGGAATGAGTGGGCAGGAACTGGCGGAAACATTGCTCCGGCAGAAGCCGGGCATGAAGGCCCTGTTGATTTCCGGCTACCAGGACGTGCCCGTGGAATCGCCAGCGGGCGCGGTGGAACTGATTCGCAAACCATTTTCTCGAAGGGCTCTGATCGAACGTGTGGTGGAAGTGATGCAGAGCCCCTGAAGGGATGTTTGATTCTCCGTAGAGACGCGGGTTGCTGCGTCTCGGGCGACGGGCCCAACCCCGCCTCTACACTCAGAACGACTTTCGCCAGGGAGATTCGCCATGTTCAATGCATCGACCGCCGCTGTCCTCAGTCATAGCCATACGCCGCAAATCGAGGGAGCGAATTTCTTAAACCTTCTGATCGTGGACGACGATCGCACCATCCGCGAGGCCTGCCGCGAGGTAGCGCAATCGCTCGGATTCAACACGCACGTGGCGGAGTCCGCCGATCAGGCCTATCGGCTGCTCGACAGCTCGAGCACCGACGCCGTGCTGCTGGACTTGCGGCTGCCGGGCGCAGGCGGCCTGGAAGCACTGCACAAGATCAAGAAGCATCGCGCGGACGCGCTGGTGATCGTGGTCACCGGCCATGGCACGGTGGAGTCGGCGGTGCAGGCGATGAAAGATGGCGCCTACGACTACGTCACCAAACCCTTCAGCATGGAAGAACTGCGGCTGCTGCTGGAGCGGGTGGCGGGACATCTGCGGCTGCGGACGGAAAACCGCGTGCTGCGGGAAACCATCAAATCGCGGCAGGGGTTCGGCAACCTCGTCGGGCGCGCGCCGGAGATGGAGAAGCTTTACCGCATCATCGCGAAGGCGGGACAGAGCTCGCATCCGGTGCTGATTCTGGGCGAAAGCGGCACCGGCAAGGAGTTGGTCGCGAAGTCCATTCACCTGGCCGGCATGTTCCGCAACAAGCCGTTCATTCCGGTTGACTGCGGGTCGCTGGTGCCGACGCTGATTGAAAGCGAATTGTTCGGGCACGTGCGCGGCGCCTTTACCGGGGCGACCAATCCGAAGGACGGACTGCTGGCAATCGCCGAAGGGGGCACGATATTTCTGGACGAGATTGGCGAGCTGCCGGTCGACTTGCAGGCGAAGCTGTTGCGGGCGATTCAGGAGAAGGAGATTCGTCCGGTGGGGAGCGTGAAGCGGGTGCCCATCAACGTGCGGATCCTGGCCGCGACCAATCGCGACCTGGAGCGAGCCGTGGCTGATGGCACGTTCCGCCGCGATCTTTTTTTCCGGCTGAATGTGCTGACGCTGCGGCTTCCGGCGTTGCGCGAGCGCCGGCAGGACATTCCGCTGCTGGTGGCGCATTGTCTGGAGCGCATCGGGCGCGACGCCGGCATCGAAAAAACGATTTCAGACGAGGCGCTCAAGGCGCTGCTGAATTACGACTGGCCGGGCAATGTGCGCGAACTGGAGAACGCGCTGGAGCGGGCGTGCGCCCTCAGCAGCGCGCACGAAATCCAGCTGCGCGATCTTCCCACCCAGATTTACAGCGCGCCCATCGAAATGATGGGGATGAGCCAGCCCGCGAATGGCATCGTGCCCATGGCGGAACTGGAGAAACAGACCATCCTGAACGCGCTGACGCAGGTGAACGGAGACAAGATGCTGGCGGCGCGACTGCTGGGCATTGGCAAGACCACGCTGTACCGCAAGCTAAAAGAGTACGAATCGCAAAACTGAATTTGTAATTGGTGATTGGTAATTGAAAATCGGGCGGCCTTCCTGGGATCAAAATTGCAAATTACAAATCGCCAATCACAAATTGCCTCAGTCCCAAAACTGAGCGGTCGGGCCAGGAACTGGTGCCAGAACGGAACGTTGCAGCGGAAGACCGAGCGCATAACTCATTTATTTTCAGGCAAGAACAATTGGCCCGGAAGTTGCGAGGGGATTCAACATGATCCTTCTTGTAACGCCGAGCGAACGGGCATCCGAGTGTGCCGCGGCGCTGCATGAGGCGACGGGCGAGGAGGTCGTGGTGGCGGAAAGTCTGGCGCGGGCCACGACACTTTTGCGGGTGGAGGGCTACCTGGCGGTGGTGCTCGATCAGTACCTGCTCGAAACCGGGCCGGATGAAGCCGGGACCACGTTCGAGCACCTGGGCACGGCTATTTTGGTACAGGTCAATCTGGCGATCAGTGGAATGGAGCGTCTGGTGCGGGAGGTGCGGGCGGGGGTGCAGCGCCGCCAGCGCGAGGAAGTGAGGGCCCGGCAAGCGGCGGTCGGCAGGCTCCACAGCGAACTGAATGGCACGGTCACGGCCTTGCTGCTGTCGAGTGAACTGGCTCTTGAAACCTCTGGCCTGCCGGGGGCGGCGGCCGAAAAGCTCGAGTCGGTTCACGAACTGGTGAAGAAACTCCGCAGGCAACTGGAGAACGCGGGACCGACGGGAGAGCCCGAACCGGCTGCGGGCGCCTAAACGTTCCAGCGGTAAGGCCGATAGGGAAAATATCGGAATCAGCGCTCTACTCTGAATCTCGCTCTGCGTCGTTCGCCCGCGCCCTCAGTAACCTGCCTCTATGCCGGCAACGGTAACCGTCTTGCCGATAGCTCTCGAGAGAGGCGAAACCGGAATCATGGGATTTTTCCAACAATTGTTTTCTTCCGATTTCATGCCGCACGGTTTCTGTTACTTGTGGGATCCGCGAATCGTTTGGCTGCACGTCATTTCAGACGGCCTGATCGCACTGTCGTATTACTGCATTCCCATAATCCTCATCTATTTCATTTTCAAGCACCGCGATCGCCCCTTCAACCGCGTTTTCTGGATGTTCGGGGCGTTCATCCTGGCTTGTGGCACGACCCACGTGATGGAAATTTGGAACGTCTGGCAGCACGGCAGCTACGTGCTGGCGGGCGTGGTGAAGGCGATCACGGCAGTGGTGTCCGTGGTCACGGTGGCGATGCTTCTACCGTTGATTCCGAAGGTGATTTCGCTGCCCGAGCGGCTGCATTTACAGGAGGCAAATCTCGAACTGGAGCACGAGATTGCCGAGCGCAAGCGGGCTGAGCAAGCACTGAAGGAAAGTCTCGCCGCCAGAGAGAGCGCGGTTAAAGAACTGGCCGAGCAAAAGTTCGCCCTGGATCAACACGCCATCGTGGCGGTGACCGACCTACAGGGGACGATCACTTATGTCAACGATAGATTCAGCGCCATCAATCTGTATTCCAGGGAGGAAGCCATTGGCCGGAATTACCGCATCGTGAATTCCGGCTACCATCCGAAAGAGTTTTTCCAGAAGATGTACGACACCCTCGGGAAGGGCCGGGTTTGGCACGGCGAAATTCGGAACCGGGCCAAGGACGGCTCCATCTTCTGGGTAGCCGCGACCACCGTTCCGCTCCTCGACTCCGGGGGTAAGCCGCGCCAGTACATCACCATCCGCACCGACATCACGGCACGCAAGCGGTTGGAGGAAGTGCGCGAACACCTGGCGGCCGTGGTCGAGTCCTCCGACGACGCCATCATCAGCAAGACCCTGAATGGGATGGTGACCGCGTGGAATTCCGGCGCCGAGAGGTTGTTCGGCTACTCGTCCGCAGAGTCGGTGGGCAAACCGATGGACAGGCTCCTGCCCCTGGAGCGCGCGACTGAGGAATCCGACATCCTGGCGCGAATTGCGCGCGGGGAACGCGTCGATCATTTCGAAACCGTCCGAGTACGAAAGGATGGCAAGCGGGTAGACATTTCCGCGACGATTTCGCCGGTCAAGGACAGCAGCGGCGCGATTGTTGGGGTAGCAAAAATCGCGCGCGACATCACCCAAAGAAAGACATCCGAAGTAGAAATTCTGAAACTCAACGATGAGTTGGAAGAAAAAGTGAAGCTGCGGACCGCGCAATTGGAAGCCGCCAACAAGGAACTGGAAACTTTCAGTTACTCGGTGTCGCACGACTTGCGGGCGCCCTTGCGGCATATCAGCGGCTTTTCCCAGTTACTGGTGGAAGAATTCGGCGCCAACCTCGCTCCGGGGGCCCGGCACTACCTCGATCGCATCCAGGCAGGGACACAAAATATGGGCGTGCTGGTGGATGAGTTGTTGCATCTGGCGCGGGTCGGCCGCCATGCCCTGAATCGGCGGACCACAAACTTGAAAGAGTTGGTCGCGGAAGTGATCACGTTGCTGCTGCCGGAGAGCGAAGGGCGGCAGGTGGAATGGGCGATCTCCGATCTATCGACGGCGCAGTGCGATCCGGTCTTGGTCAGGCAGATCTTTCAAAACTTGCTGTCGAACGCGCTCAAGTTCACCCGTCCCCGCGCCCAAGCCGTCATCGAAGTCAGTTGCAGAGAGGAAGACGGGCAACCGGTGTTCATGGTCCGGGACAATGGCATCGGCTTCAACATGAAATATGTCGACAAACTATTCGGGGTCTTCCAGCGGTTGCACCGCGCGGAAGACTTTGAAGGCACGGGCATAGGCTTGGCCACAGTGCAACGCATCGTTCACAAGCACGGAGGCCAAGTGTGGGCGGAGGGAGAACTGGACAAGGGCGCAGCCTTCTACTTCACCCTCGGGCTGGGGAAACAAGCTAAATCGAAAAACAATAGAGCCACGGCTGGAGGCCGATTATGAACTCAGAAGCACTGGACATATTGTTGGCGGAAGACAGTCAGGATGATGTAGACCTTGCCCTGCACACGTTGCGGCGGGAGAAGCTGGCGAACAACATCTTCGTGGCGCGCGATGGCGAGGAAGCCCTGGACTTTCTCTTCTGTCGCGGGGCATTCACGCACCGATCATTTGAACATCCGCCCAAGTTGGTGCTGTTGGATTTGAAACTGCCCAAAGTGAATGGGATGGAAGTGCTCAAACAGGTCAAGAGTGACCCGCGGACCAAGGTGATCCCGGTGGTCATCATGACCTCGTCGAAAGAAGAGCGCGACTTAGTGGCCAGTTACCACCTGGGGGCAAACAGCTATATCCAGAAACCGGTCGACTTCGAGCAATTCCGGGAGACGGTTAAGACCGTCGGACTGTACTGGCTGGTCATCAATCAGCCGCCGGTAGTGGAGGGGTTCGAGCATTTGGCAGGCCCGGCTCATGACTGACACTAAAGCTGCATCCTGGCTCACGCCACAACCCAACGAAATCCGCGTGCTGCACGTTGAAGATAACGAAGTGGACGCGGAGCTAGTAGCCCAGGCTCTGCGAAGAGGAGGCTTCTCGGTTTCCGTGGTGGTGGTGCAAGAGGAAGCTGAGTTTGAGCGGCAGCTTCGCCTGCAAAGTCCGGACGTGGTCATCGCCGACTACAACCTGCCGCAGTGGAAAGGCATGGAAGCGCTGGAGGTGCTGCGGCGCGCCGGGCTTGACATTCCCCTGATCCTGGTCTCGGGCGCATTGGGAGACATCACGGCCGTGGAATGCATCAAACGGGGCGCGACCGATTATGTTCTGAAAGACGGTCTGGCGCGGCTGCCCGAAGCTGTCCGCCGCGCTTTGCAGGAAAGACGTCTGCTTCGTTTACGGCGGCAAGCGGAAGAGGATTTAGCGCGAAAGGTCAAGCAGCTTGCCCGCTCCAACGCGGAGCTCGAGCAATTCGCTTACATCGCGTCGCATGACTTGCAGGAGCCGCTGCGCATGGTGGCGACCTATACGCAGTTGCTGGCGGAACGCTATCGCGGCCGGCTCGACGAGAACGCTGACAAATTCATCGGCTATGCCTGCGAGGGAGCGCTACGCATGCAGACCCTGGTTCAGGATCTGCTGGCCTTTTCGCGAGTAGGCCGGAATTGCGACACTTGCGCACACGTCGATTGTAAAGCGGCGATGGCAGAGGTCCTGCTGAATCTGGGTCCGGCGATTCAAGAGAGCGGCGCGGCGGTCACGCATGGGGCGCTGCCGGCGGTGTGGGCGGATCGCTCGCAGGTGACGCAGATCTTCCAGAATCTGATCGGGAATGCGATCAAGTTCCGCGGGAAAGAAGCGCCGGCGATTTCCGTGCAGGCCGAAAAAGTGGGCCCGCAGTGGGTGTTCAGCGTGAGCGATAACGGGATCGGCATTGCGCCGGAGTATGCGGAAAATATTTTTGTTGTCTTCCAGCGCTTGCACACCCGCACCGAGTACCCGGGCAACGGAATTGGTCTGGCCATCTGCAAGAAGATTATCGAGCGCTGTGGCGGCAAGATCTGGGTGGAGGCGCAGGCGGGCCATGGCTCTATTTTCAAGTTCACCTTGCCCTGCGATGGTCCGGCGGAGAAGGAGCTGCGGGGCGAGAAAATGTCGATGTCCAGCCTTGGAGTGGTGTCTGATTCCGCGGTAGAAACCCGGCTTGCCGCATCTCCGGAGACGGGGCAAGCCCCGTCTCTACAGGGGGTGGAAGTTTCGGCAACCAAGGTCTGAATCAATCCCGATTCGTTTACAAATCTCTGCACAAAATATTCGCAAGCGCGGCGCGTGGGCTGCGTTCTTCGGAAAGGAACGGAGGTTTGTGATGGAAAACCGAACGACAGTGTTTTACGTGGACGACAATCCCAAATCCAGCCGGTTACTAACCAGTGTTCTTGAGGAATGCGGGTTCCGAGTGATCACGAAGAATGATCCGATCGAGGCGCTGGCGCTTTGCCAGAGAACCCGTTTCGATCTGGCGCTGCTTGACTACGAAATGCCTTTGATGTCGGGTTCACGGCTCGCGCAAGAGATCAAGTTTCTGGTGCCGGATGTTCCCGTGGTGCTGATCTCCGGGCGCTCGTCTCTGCCGGCCACGGAACTGGCGTTTGTGGACGCTCACTTCGGGTTTGGGACCGCGCTCGACGATCTCCTGTGGACGATGCGGATACTGGTGGAGCCGAAGCTGGTTAGGATGCCGGATCCGCGGGCGGATCAGCGCGCGAAGATGCAGTGGTCCGACTCGACATAGACGTAAAGGAGCCTTCTTTCACGTAGGGGCAGCCCGCCCTCGGCTGCCCCCGGCAGGGCGAAGATCGCTATGCTCTTGATTGCAAGGATCGACAAACGGAAACCCCGGCGAACTGCGCTCGCCTTGGACAGCCGGGGGCGGCTGTCCCTACGTTCGCTTCGCTCAAGGACTGCGGCTGCAAGAAAACTCTTCCCTCGGCACTGCCCTCGACCCTAAACTGGAGGCAGGCAGGCCGAGGGTAGTTCCCAGCCCTCGAAACCCGGGAGTTCTGTGCGCGTACTGGTGACAGCTGACACGTTCAGCGGAGTGTGGACCTACTCGCGCGAACTCGTCTCCGGTCTGGTGACCCACGGAGCGCAAGTCACGCTCGTCAGCTTTGGAGAAATTCCGCTTCCTCATCAGACTGCCTGGATGGACGGATTGCACGGGCTCGAATATTTTCCCACCGCGTTTCGACTCGACTGGATGCAGGAAGGGGTGCAGGATTTCCACGCGGCCGAGGACTATCTGTGCGCGGTCGTTCGCGACACGCGTCCCGATTTCCTGCATTTGAATCAGTTGAGTTTTGGAGCGCTACCGGTGGCAACGCCGCGACTGGTGGTGGCGCACGGCGACGTGATCACGTGGTGGCTGAGCATCCACGGACACGAACCTGCCGCCTCGGCGTGGCTGAAGTGGTATCGCGAGACGATGGTCGCGGGCTTGAAGCGGGCCGAGGCCGTGGTCACGACTTCGCGCTGGATGGAAGAGATGCTGCGCCTGGCCTACGGCGACGATTTCGAAGGATACATCATTCCGCCCGGACGCAATCCCATCTATTTCAATCCGTTTGTGACTAAGGAAGAGTCGGTGCTGGCGATCGGGCGCTTGTGGGATACGGGAAAGCAGGTGGCTTTGCTGACCCAGCACACGCATGGCCTGCCGGTTTGCATTGTGGGAGCGGATAACCCGATTCCCGCGCCGCCGGTGCCGATCCGCGCCGACGTGCGCGTCTCCACCGGCGAACACGAGATTTCGGTGAAGGGAGCGCAGACCGAATCGCAACTGCGATCGCTCTACAGCAAGTCGACAATTTTCGCCGCGACTTCGCGCTACGAGCCTACGGGGCTGGCGTCCATCGAGGCGGCGTTCTCGCGCTGCGCGCTGGTGGCCAACGACACCGATGTGTATCGCGAACTGTGGGGCGACGCAGCGTTGTACTTCGAACGCAATAACGGCGAGAGCCTCAGCGAAGTGCTCGGGCAACTGGACGAAGATCGCGAACTGGTGCGCTTGTACGGGACGCGAGCCTACAATCGGGCGCGGGAGCGCTTCACGGCGCGCCGGATGGTGGACGACTATCTGCGGCTCTATCGGCGGTTGCGGACTTCGAAGGTGGCGGTCGCGTAAGGCGGCGAGGGACTGCCCAGCCCTGCAAAGGGGTGCCGATTTCGACAAACTGCAGATCCCTCGCTTCTCCACCCCAGCCAGCAAGTGCGGCTGGCTGGGGGCCCGGTCGCTCGGGATGACAATTCCTGAGGTTTTTCAGCAACCTCCGAAGAATTCTGAATTAATCTCTCCTTAACATTGCAGTTACACTCCCGAAATATCTTCCGCCTATTGTTCTCCAATCTTCTCGCCACGCGGACCAGGACCGTGGGGCCCTGCGCCGGGCAATTCGAAGAAAATGGAGGAACTAGCATGCTTAAAAAGCAGCAACCGTTTGCCAACCTCAGGCGGGTGATGGCGTCGTTACTGGTGATGACCATTGCCGTGGGACCGAGTGCGAGTCCCGCTTTCGCTTCTTCCGTCAAACAGGAAACAAAACACGCAGCAGTCGCTCACGCCACCGCGACGCCGATTCAGTACCTGGTGGTAATTTTCAACGAGAACGTTTCCTTCGATCACTACTTCGGAACCTATCCCAACGCGCTGAATCCCGCGGGAGAAAACAAGTTCGTAGCGGCGGCCAATACGCCGACGGTCAACGGGTTGACCGCCGCGCTTCTCACCAACAACCCAAACCTGAATCCTGCCAATGGCACCGGCGCGACAAATCCGTTCCGGCTCGATTGGACTCAGGCCCCCACTGCGGATCAGGACCATGACTACATGCCCGAGCAACAGGCGTCCGACGCCGGCTTGATGGATCTTTTTCCGTTGTACACAGGAACCGCCGGACCTCCGCCCGAAGGGGGTGGAATCGTGGATACCACCGGCCTGGTCATGGGTTATTACGACGGGAATACAGTGACCGGCCTGTGGAACTATGCTCAGCATTTCGCTTTGAGCGATAACTCCTACGGAACCACCTTCGGTCCGTCGTCGGTCGGTGTGATGAACCTCGTATCGGGCCAGACCAATGGGGTGGTCGCGTATCTGAATGGAACTGGGGATTTTGTACCCGGCGGACCCGACGGTTCGCTGACCAACATCGGCGACCCCGATCCGCTCGGCGACGTTTGTTCCAGCCCGACTCGCAACCAGGCGCAGATGGGGGGAGTGACCATTGGCGATCTGTTAAACAGCGCTGGAATAACCTGGGGAGGCTTCATGGGCGGGTTCAATCTGTCGATCGAGAATCCGAACGGCACGACCGGTTGCGCCCGCAGCACAACCTCGAATATCACGGGAGTAAAGGAGACCGACTACATCGCGCATCACTCGTTGTTCGCGTATTGGCCTTCCGTCGCCAACCTAACTCACGCCCGGCCCGTGAATGTTGCTGAAATCGGAAATGCCGGTCCCGCCAACCACCAGTACGACATCAACGATTTCTACGCCGCCGTTCGCGGTGGCAATCAGCCGGCAGTGAGCTTCCTGAAGGCTCCGGCTTATCAGGACGCCCACCCCGGCTACTCGGACCCGATCGACGAGCAGAACTTCGTCGTGAATACGATCAACTTCCTGCAAAATCCGGCCAACAATGCGAACTGGAACAGCACCGCCGTGATCGTCATGTATGACGACTCCGACGGCTGGTACGATCATGAACTGGGCCCAATCGTCAACACGTCGACTGGTCCCCAAGATGCTTTGACCGGACCTGGCGCTTGCGGCACGGGGGCCACATCGCTGCCCGGCTACGCTGGAGCGGCGGTGAACCCGCATGCTCTCGGCCGCTGCGGTTATGGTCCAAGGCTGCCGTTGCTGGTCATTTCACCGTATGCGAAACAGAACTTCGTGGACCACACGGTAACGGACCAGACGTCGGTCATCCACTTCATCGAAGACAACTGGCTGGGCGGACAACGCATCGGCAACGGTTCTTTCGACGCGATCGCAAGCTCCATCAGCCAAATGTTCGACTTCAACAAGCTTAGAACCAACGGAACTCTGTGCTTGAATCCGACTACCGGGGAAAAACAAAGGCCATCACTCTGTGGGCTGTAACGCGAGCGCTGTATTCGAGTCGGCTGGGGCGGGCATGCGAAAATTGATTCGCATGTCCGCTCTTGTTTTTGGGTGAAGTTCTTGCGAGCACGAGCGCATTGTAGGAGGAGAGCACAACTTGGCATTTACACGACGAGCGTTTCTGGCGCAGGGCGGAATGGTAACGATGGCGCTGGCCATGCGCCGGGGCATGTCTCACGCAATGTCTCATCCGAGCCCGCCCAAGTTCCGCACGCAGTTGAATGCGAATTCTCTCGCTCAATTCGTGGACCCGTTGCCGCTGCCGGAAATCATTGCGCCCAGCGGCCATCGGCCCAGCCCGGATAATCCTGCGGTTCAACTCCCCTACTACCGGGTCGCGATGCGGCAGTTCGAAAATAAAGTGCACCGCGATTTGAAGCCGACTCGCTTTTGGGGATATGGGTCCAGTTCGCCGGGACCGACCTTTGAAACGCGCAGTGGTCAGGGGTTGCTGGTGGAGTGGGTCAATGAACTGCCGGAGGCGCATCTCCTGCCCATCGACCACAGCATTCACGGCGCGGAAGCGGACAAGCCCGACGTGCGCGCGGTTGTCCACCTTCATGGCGCCAAGGCCCCGCCCGAGAGCGATGGATATCCTGAGAACTGGTATGTGCCGGGCAAGTCGGCGGTGTGTCATTATCCCAATCGCCAGGACGCAACCATGCTCTGGTACCACGACCATACTTTGGGCATCAACCGGCTCAATGTTTTCGCTGGACTCTTTGGCGTATTTTTTGTGCGCGATGAATTTGAAGACTCGCTGAATCTGCCGCGTGGAAAATACGAAGTTCCGCTGGTGATCTACGACCGGGTCTTCGATCTCGATGGGCAACTTAACTACCCCGTATCGGGCGACCCAAAGTCGCCGTGGGTGCCAGAAGTTTTTGGCGATGCCGTCCTGGTGAATGGCAAGCTTTTCCCTTACTTGGAAGTGGGACCGCGCAGGTATCGTTTCCGCGTGCTCAACGGAGCGAATGGCAGATTCTTCCATTTGACGCTATCCCGCGGTCCGACGTCCAACGGGACCTTTCACCAGATCGGCACCGATCAGGGACTGCTGCCCGCGCCCGTTCCATTGCAGCGTTTGTCGATCGCTCCCGGTGAGCGCGCCGACCTGATTGTCGATTTTTCAAGTCGCGATTTTTCGGGTGCCGGTGGAGGCAACGTCATTCTGAAGAATGACAACCTCAACGTCATGCAATTTCGCGTGGCGCCAAATGGTCCACGTGACACGAGCGTCCTGCCTCAGACCTTGAGGCCGGTTCCTAAGATTCCAGAATCTTCCGCAGTGAAAACTCGCATGTTGACTCTGGTGGAAGTCACCGATCTTGTCCAGCGGCCAGTGAGGATGTTGCTGAATAACGTTCATTGGAGCAAGCCTGTCACGGAGAATCCCGTTCTCGACTCGGTCGAGATTTGGAATCTCATCAACACGACGGACGATGCTCATCCCATTCATCTGCACCTGGTCAAGTTCCAGATTCTCGACCGCAGATCCTTCAGTGTGGCTGACTACTGGGTGAAGAACGAGATCAAATACACCGCTCCGGCGATGCCTCCGGAGCCGGGCGAGGCGGGGTGGAAAGATACCGTGCGCGCCGATCCTGGAATGGTGACGCGGATCATCATTCGATTCGAGGGTTTCACGGGACGGTATGTGTGGCACTGTCACATCCTGGAGCACGAGGATAACGAGATGATGCGGCCGTTTGACGTTGTGGCGCGGTGATTCAGCGCCGAGAAATATCGGGGTTGTGGATGGTACCCTGAGCGCACCGGGGGAAAAGAAAAGCGGTAGAATTAGCTTAAGATCTGGCCTTGGCGGGCATGCGAACGGAAGTTGTTCACATGCCCGTTGTTTTTTGGCGCCGGGTATGAGGTATTGGAAGGTAGCAGGCGGAAGCTCTGGGCAGCCGCATGCTATACTTTTTAAGCACCTTTTCTGTCAGATCAGCAGACGGAGGATAGTATCGACAAGCGTTTTATCCGCATGAACGAGCGCATCCGGGCGCGCGAAGTACGCGTCATCGGTGACGAAGGGGAACAGATTGGCGTGATGCCTCCCTTCGAGGCGCTCAAGATGGCCCGCGAAAGAAACCTGGACCTGGTGGAGATTTCCCCGACTGCGCAACCTCCGGTTTGCCGCATCATGGACTACGGGAAATTCCTGTACCAGAACGAAAAGCGCGAGCGCGAAGCCAAGAAAAAGCAGAAGACCATAACGGTCAAAGAAGTAAAGTTTCGTATCAACGTGGACGATCACGATTACGAGACCAAAAAGAATCATGTGTTGCGCTTCCTCGACGACGGCGACAAGGTGAAAGCGACCATCTTCTTCCGGGGACGCGAAATGACGCGGCAAAGCCTGGGCCGCCAGATTCTGGAACGTCTGATCAAAGACGTCGACCAGAAAGGTCTGGTGGAGTTCCGTCCACGGCAGGAAGGCAATACGCTGCACCTGATTCTGGCGCCAAAGAAGGAGACCGGAGGAGCAAAAGAAAAGCCGGCTCCTCCGAAGCCCGCGCCTCCTCCCGCGCCGCGAGGCGGCGCGCAGACAGCGTAGGAGCAGTCGTCAGTCATCAGTTATCAGCCATCAGTGAAATCTTCTGGTGCGATCGCTCACGGACTGCTGGGAATGTTTTAGCTTCGTAAAGCTGACGATGTAACTGAGAGCTGACAACTGAGAGCTATTTATGCCTAAACTAAAAACACACAAAGGCGCTGCCAAGCGCTTCAAGAAAACCGGGACGGGAAAAATCAAGCGTCACAAGGCGAATTTGCGCCACATCCTGACCTCCAAGGCGAAGAAGCGCAAAAAGAAGCTGGGCGACTCCGTCTTGGTCAGCGACGCTGATTTTAAAAAAGTAATGCGGATGATCCCGTACTAAGTTAACCATGGAGCGACGGGCGTCGCTTCGGCTTCGCTCAGCGCAGGCTCGCGCCCGTCCTTAACCGAGTATGCGAAAAAGTCTGCGGAGCGAAATGCCCCGCAGCGGCGCGTGAAGAGGCCGGGCTTCAGAAATCCCTTTGGGTAGAAGCCTCCTTACCTCCAGCCGCCCGACGAAATAAAAAAGGAGAACTGCAATGCCTCGTGTAAAACGCGGAACCAAACGCCGCGCCAAGCGCAAAAAGATTCTTGAACGCGCCAGTGGATATTTCCTAACTAAATCCAAACTTTACCGCTCGGCGAAAGAAGCCGTCGATCGCGCGCTGAAGTTTGCCTACTCCGGCCGCAAGCAGAAGAAGCGCCAGTACCGCTCGATCTGGATCGTGCGCATCGGCGCTGCCGCCCGCCTGCACGGACTGAACTACAACCAGTTCATCAGCGGACTGAAGAAGGCTGGCGTGGAACTGGACCGCAAGATTCTGGCGGATTTGGCGGTCAATGATCCGGCAGGATTTGGAAGTCTGGCGGAACAGGCGAAGAAAGCGAACGCAGCGGCTTAGAGGCGGCTGTCAGTTATCAGCCGTCAGCTTTCAGTCTAATTTATTAGTAGTGTCATCCTGAGCGGACCGAAGGACCTATGCATTTCGCCTGCGCCACCAGAATGCATAGGTCCTTCGCTTCGCTCAGGATGACAATTCACTCAAGAATTGCTCGGCGATCATGCCCTACACCGTTCCTAAACTGACCGACTTCTCGGCGGCGGCGCTTGATGGCGCCGCGCGCGAGCTTTTCTCTGCGCTGGAGCAAGAGTCGGCGGCGGTTGGTTCCGAGGACGATTGGAAAGCCTTCCGCGATCGCTGGATGGCCCGCAAGAACGGCATCCTCACCCAGCTCAATGATCTGTGGCTGAAGGCCGCTCCGGGACCGAACAAGCGCGACGTCGGGCAGCGCGTCAACGAACTCAAGCCCAAAGTCGAGCAGGCGGTTGATGCGACGCTCGCCCGCATTCAGAGCGGGTCTTCTTCTGAACTCGCGGCTGAGCGTCTTGATATCACCCTGCCCGGCATTCGTCGTCCCATCGGCGCGGAACATCCCGTCATTAAGACGATGAACGAGATGATTGGCGTCTTCCGCAATCTGGGCTACTCAGTCGAGGAAGGGCCGGAGATTGAAACCGACTTTTACAACTTCGAGGCGCTCAATTTTCCTCCGAACCATCCCGCGCGCGACACGCAGGACACGCTGTTCATCGCCGGGCAGGAATCGAAGCCGCTGCGCGACCGCCTGCTGCTGCGCACGCACACTTCGCCGGTGCAGATCCGCACGATGCAGAAAATGAAGCCGCCGGTGCGCGTGGTGTGTCCGGGAAAGGTTCATCGCAACGACGCGCTCGACGCAACGCACTCGCCCATCTTTCATCAGATCGAAGGTCTGGCGGTCGACAGCAACATTACGTTCTGCGATTTGAAGGGCACGCTCGACCACGCCATGAAAGCTATGTTCGGATCGAGCGTGAAGACGCGCTTCTACCCGTCGTTCTTTCCGTTCACCGAGCCGAGCGCCGACGTGCAGATCAGTTGCATTTTCTGCGATGGCAAAGGCACGCGCGACGGCGCTCCGTGCCGCAACTGCAAGGCCAGCGGATGGATTGAACTGCTGGGCTGCGGCATGGTCGATCCGAATGTGTATGGCTTCGTGGATTACGATGCGGCAAAAGTTTCAGGATTCGCCTTCGGCATGGGCGTGGAACGGATTGCGATTCTGAAGTACGGCGTCGATGATATTCAGCTGTTCTTTCAAGGCGACGTGCGGTTTTTGGAACAGTTTGGGTAGGAGTCATTAAGTCATTCGCGATTCGTCGTTCGCTGTTCGCAACAAAGCGTCGTATTAGTTCGACTATTTTAATTGCTGTCATCCTGAGCGAAGCGAAGGACCTATGCATCTCGCCCGCGTCAGCAGAATCCATAGGTCCTTCGCTTCGCTCAGGATGACAAACAGTAAAGGTGAAGGATTGAGAGCTGATGGCTACGAGCCAGAAGCTAAGAGCTAACAGCTACAAGCTGCTTTCATGAAAATTTCTCCTCATTGGCTACGCGATTTCGTTGACCTCCCGGTCGACTACCTCCACCTTGCGGACGAACTTACCCTTGCGGGCGTCGCCGTTGAAGGAATCTCCGGCGAAGGTGACAACACTGTCTTCGAGATGGAGATCACGACCAACCGCCCCGATGCAATGAACCATTATGGAGTGGCTCGCGAAGTCTCGGCGCTCTACGACTTGCCGCTCAAGCCGATCGAGCCGAAGCTGCCGCCGTCGCAAGGCAAATCCGACGTCACGATCGACATTCAGGAGCCCGAGCTGTGCCCGCGCTTCACGGCGCGTGAAATTCGCGGCGTCGCCATTAAGCCGTCGCCCGCAATCGTCGCCAATCGCCTATTGCTCATCGATCAACGGCCCATCAGTAACGCGGTGGACGCTACCAACTACGTTTTGTGGGAGAGCGGCAAGCCGACGCACGTGTTCGATCTCGATCTGCTCGAAGGCCGCAGGCTGGTCATAAGACGCGCTCAGGACGGCGAAACGCTGAAGACTCTGGACGGCGTGGAGCGCAAACTTTCCACCGAAGATCTCGTTGTTGCCGACGCGAAAAAACCGGTGGGATTGGCTGGCGTGATGGGCGGCTTCGACACGATGATCACCGAGAAGACGCGGAATATTCTGATTGAATCCGCGTGGTGGGACCCGGTCACAGTGCGCCGGATGTCGAAGCGGCACGGCATTCACACCGACGCCTCGCACCGATTCGAGCGCGGCGCGGATTTTGCATCGACCGTCGCTTCGACCAACCGCGTCGCCGAGTTGATTCTCAATTCCGGCGGCGGCACGCTCATTGGCGACGTGATCGACATGATCGCTCGCCAGCTCGACCTGGCTCCGGTGGAGCTCGACCTGCGGGAAGTGCACCGGATTCTCGGTGAGACACTCAGCACGCTGGAAATCAGCCGCATCCTTACTCGTCTCGGCTTCACGGTGCTGCCGGGCAGTGAAGGTACTTACCTGGTGCACATCCCGAGCTGGCGGCTTGATATCGAGCGCGAGATCGACATCATCGAAGAACTGGCGCGCCTGCACGGCTACGACAAGTTTCCCAACACGCTTCCCGCCTACAGCGGCGAGGTTCGAGACGTGCCCGACGCGCACAAGGACGCGCGGCTGCGCTCATCGCTCCTGGCGCTCGGTTACGACGAAGCCATTTCGCTGACTTTCATTTCGAAAGAAGATGCCAGGCGCTTTTCGACCGCGGCCGAGCTCGACCTGGCGAACCCGCTGAGCGACGAGGCTTCGGTGATGCGCACCTCGATGGTTCCGAGCATGCTCAACATGTTGGCTTACAACCTGAATCGCGGCAGTGACAACATTCGCCTGTTCGAAGCTGGAAATGTATTTGAGGCGTCGGGCACAGATTCGATGCCGCTGGAGTTGAAGCGCATCTCAATCGGCGCGACGGGCAGCGTGGATGCGGAGGTGGTGCACGGACTGGCTCCGGAGGCAGCGGCGCGTCCGCTCTCGTTCTTCGACCTGAAGGGCGACATTGAAAGCCTGCTCGCGCCTTTCAGCCACTGGACGATTTATTACGACTCGGAGACGGCCGATTACTATCATCCCGGACGCTCGGCTCGCGCCGTCATGGATGGCACGACCGTCGCCCAGTTTGGCCAGATTCATCCCGATGTGGCCGCGGCCCGCAAACTGCGGCAGGATGTTTTTGTCGCCGAGATCTATCTCGACCGGCTCTACCAGCACGATCTGCGCCAGGTGCGTTATGAAGCGCTGCCGCGCTTCCCTGCCGTCGAGCGCGACTTCTCCTTTGTTTTTGATGATGGCGTAGAGTTCGAGAAGATTCACCAGAGCGTCAGCGGATTGGGCATCGCCGAACTGCGCAGTTTTGTTCCGGTAGAAATTTTCCGCGGCGAAAAAGTTGGCTCGAGCAGGTACTCGATTCTGATGCGAGCCAAACTCCAGTCAAGCGAGCGCACCCTGCGCGACGACGAGGTGGCGCAGTGGGCAGGACAGATCACGAAGGCGATGGAAGCGCTGGGCGGCGTGCAGAGGGCATAGAACCTTTTCACCACGGAGACACGGAGAAGACCCAAGCCCCACACTGGAGTTTGTTGATGTCCACATTGGTCACTGCCCCCATGTTTGCTGCATGGCTCATTTCCCTCCGTGTCTCCGTGGCGAAATCAATTTGTGCTAGCCTTACTTTCCATGACCCTAGTTTCGCCCCAGCACAAACATTTTCTCTCCGACAAGGTTGAGCATTTTACCGAGTCTGTGATTCGCGAGATGACTCGGCAGGCGATGCAGCATGGAGCCGTCAATCTGGCGCAGGGGTTCCCCGATTTCTCCGCGCTCGCTGAAATCAAGCGCGCCGCGCAGGAAGCGATCGCTGCCGACGTGAATCAGTACGCCATCACCTGGGGCGCGAAGAGCCTGCGGGTTGCGATTGCGCGGCAGATGCGCGAGTGGCAGGGAATCGATGTTGATCCGGAAAAAGAAATTGTGGTGTGCTGCGGCTCCACTGAAGCGATGATCGCCACCCTGCTGGCGGTGTGCAACAAGGGCGACGAGGTAGTGGTCTTCGAGCCCTTCTACGAGAACTATGGGCCGGACGCGATTCTGAGCGGAGCCAAGCCGCGCTTTGTCAGTTTGCGTCCACCGCAGGCATCGAAAAGCGAGGGGGGCGGCGAGCCGGGAGGCGAGTGGACGTTCGACGAACAGGAATTGCGCGAAGCTTTCCAACATCAGACCGCTCAACATCACACAAAGGCCATCATCCTGAACACGCCAAACAACCCTACGGGCAAGGTGTTCAGCCGGAAAGAACTGGAACTGATTCGCGACCTGTGCGTCGAATACAACGTGCTCGCCATCACCGATGAAATCTACGAACACATTCTTTACGATGGATCGGAGCACATTTCGATGGCGCGGCTCGACGGCATGCGCGAGCGCACGATCACCATTAACGGGCTCTCAAAAAGCTACAGCGTCACGGGATGGCGCGTCGGCTGGGCAGTTGCGCCCCCCGCGATCACGAACGCGATCCGCAAGGTGCACGACTTTCTGACTGTGGGCGCACCCGCGCCTTTGCAGGAAGCGGGAGCGGTGGCGTTGAGCCTGCCTGCCAGTTATTACCGCGAACTGGCCGACCGGTACCGCGAGCGGCGCGATCATCTGATTCCGGCGCTGGAGAAAGCTGGGTTCGTCTGTTACCGTCCGCGGGGCGCGTATTACGTGATGACCGACATCAGCGCGTTCGGGTTCGCGAACGATGTGGAGTTCGCGGCTTACCTGGTGAAGGAAATCGGGATCGCATGCGTGCCCGGGTCGAGTTTCTACAAGCATCCGAAAGACGGATCCCAACAGGTACGTTTCGCTTTCTGCAAAAAGCCTGAGACACTGGACGAGGCGGCGCGACGGCTGGAAAAGCTGGTACGAAAGTAGCGTAAAATCCACAGCAAACTGCGCTATACTTCGCTTCAACGCTAAGAACATTCCCCGAAAGCGAGTGGTGCCCATGTCCGTGAAAACCGTGGAAGAGGTATCTGCCGAGGTTCCGGCTGAAGATTTTCAAGCGCTGGAAGAGAAAGTTTATCGCACCATTGAGTTGTACAAGGCCGCGAAAGACGCGCGAGCTACGGCCGAGCGCGACGCCAAGCGGCTGCGGGAGCAACTGGAAGAGCGCGAGGAAGAAAACGAATCCCTGCGCCGCGAACTGGTGCAATTGCGCAAGGATCGCGAAGACATCCGCGGCCGGGTCGAAAAGATGTTGAACCAGATGGAAAGCCTGACGCATGAGCAGGCGGCAAGTTGAACGATGGCTGCGAAAGCGGCGGCGGCGAACATCCGGCCGGCAGCGATCTGGCGGGAAGTAATCCGCCAAGGAGTAACATGGCCACTGCGAGCAACCAACCTCCGACCGATGGGTTGAAGAAAGCTGTTCCGGCCAAAGAGGCGCCGGCCACAAATGCCGTAAACGGCAGTGGCAGCGTTCGGGTCGAAATCTTCGACCAGGTTTATAACCTGCGGGGCTCGGACGCTGACTATATTGTCAAGCTTGCCGCGTATGTGGACAGCAAGATGCGCGCGGTGTCGGAACAGACGGCGACGGTCGATTCGGTGCGGCTGGCGGTGCTGGCGGCGCTGAATATCGCGGATGAATATCATCTGCTGAAGCGGCAACTGGAGACGCGTTCGCCGGAAGCGCGGCAGCGGGCCAGCAAACTGGCAAGCGCATTGGACGAAGTTTTGCAAGATACCCGGCGCACCGGTTGAAGTCGTTCGTAACCTGGGGTTCATCTTCGAAACTCGTTGGAACGCATCCCGGAGCACACCTGCCAGCAAACCTCCTGCCAACTATTTTGCATTTACCCCTTGCGAATCTCTTCCCGGTTTCCTAGCATCCAAGGTGGAGGCCGACCTGCGAGGTTGGTGATGGTGGCAACCGATTTTTGAACCAATGCCGAATGAACGGGGACTCGACTCGCAAAAAGATCCTGTGTGCTATGTTCCGCCATGCGGAAAAGCCTAATGGGTCGCGGCGGGTTCCCACCGTCTGAGACGGGTTCATTCTCGGCCCACCACACGGCACAGCGGGTCGGCTTTTTTAGCCGTCAGCTCTCAGTTGTCATCTCTCGGTAAAGGCTGGGATCTGGCGAGGACGCCCGTCGCTCCACTGAGAACTACTCTCCTGCTAGACTCTCTATAGAACTCAAGCAGCAATCGGAGCATCCAAACTAACGTGTTCCCCAGACTTTTTCACATTGGCAGTTTCTACTTGCCCACCTATGGTGTGCTGGTCGCCTCGGGCGTGCTGATCGGGCTCTGGATCAGCGTGCGCAATTCAGAGAAGCAGGGCATCAACGGCGACGATGCCTGGAATCTTGGCATCCTCGTTGTCCTCGCCGGCATAATCGGGGCGAAGGTGCTTTACATCATCAACGACTGGAGCGCCTACGCGAACAACTGGCGGGAGATTTTCAGCCTCAACACGCTGCAGGCGGGAGGAGTATTTTCCGGCGGACTGATTGCCGCGTTCCTCACGGCGGCCTGGTACATGCGGCGTCATCGCATGCCAGCGCTGCGCACCTGCGACGGCTTCGCTCCCGGGCTGGCCTTTGGCCACGTCCTCGGACGCTTCGGTTGCTTTTCGGCAGGCTGCTGTTACGGCAAACCGACCAATCACTTCTGGGGCGTCATCTTCACCAATCCTTTGGCGAATTCTGTCAGTGGAACTCCGCTCGGCGTCAGGATCGAACCGACACAGTTGATCGAAGCCGCCGCCGAGTTCTTCAATTTCCTGCTGCTGACCTGGCTGCTCGGGCGCAAGAAGTTCGACGGACAGGTGTGGGGCAGCTTCATGATCCTGTATGGAATCGAGCGTTACTTCATCGAGTTTCTGCGCGACGATCCCGGACGCGGCGAAGTCTTCGGCGGGCTGATGACGGGAACGCAGCTGATCTCGATTCTGCTGGTCATTGGCGGCGGCTTGATCTGGTGGCTGAAGAGTGGAGCGCCGAAGCGAGTGCCGTCGCCGAGCAGCGTGTAGCTGCCCCCCAAATGCCGGAATTCCCCATAACTCTCGTCGTTGCTCCAGATGGAGCGGGGCAGCGTCTGGATCAATATCTCGCCACGCAACTTTCAGAGGCCAATCAGGCAGAGGTCAGCCGAGCCCGTGTGCAGCAACTGATCGCCAAGGGCGAAGTGCTGGTGAACCAAACGGCGGCGAAGGCGTCGCTGCGGCTGAAGGGCAATGGCGAGGAGCAGATCACGGTTCTGGGGCCGCCGCACGCTCCACCGCTGCGCGCCATGGCGGAAGAGATTGCGCTCGACATCGTCTACGAAGACGATGACCTGGCGATCGTCAACAAGCCGGCGGGCATGATGGTGCACGCGGGAGCGGGAGCGACCGACGATGCGCGCAATCGCGGAACGCTGGTCAATGCGCTGCTGCATCACTTTGGCAAGCTTTCCGCGGTCGGCGGCGAACTGCGTCCCGGGATCGTGCATCGCCTGGATCGGGCGACCAGCGGGCTGATGGTGGTGGCGAAGAACGACGAAGCGCACCGCCGTCTGGCCAAGCAGTTCAGCGGGCGCGAGGTGCACAAGACATACATTGCGCTGGTACACGGCTGGCCGAAGCAGGATCGCGGCACGATTCAAAGCGCCATCAGCCGCCACTCGCAGCGGCGCACACGGATGACGACGCGCGGCTTCGGTGGCCGCGAGGCGGTGACGCATTACTCAGTGCAGCGAAAAATTGATGCGCCTTATGGCAAGTTTGCGCTGGTCGAACTCAAGATCGAGACGGGACGCACGCACCAGATCCGCGTCCATATGTCATCGCTCGGGCATCCCGTGGTGGGCGACGCGCTCTATGGCGCTCCGGGCGAATTGCGGTCGCAGTCGAACAAACGCCGGTCGGCAGGCATGCCCGCGACGCTCACGCTGAATCGAAATTTTCTGCATTCGGCGACGCTCGAGTTGACGCATCCGCGGACGAAAGAGTTACTCCAGTTCTCTCGCCCGTTACCGGAGGAACTGGAGAACTTGCTGGATAGCCTGGAGAATGCTCGACAAGAAGGTCCTCGGCCGGAACCTGGTCAGTAAGAACCTGGTCAGTAAGAGCGAGGCGGCATCCCAGCGCTGGGCCGCGGGCTATAATGAAGGAATCAATTCTGAGCAAATCGTCCTGATGAAATCGCGCATTTTTCTGTTTCTGGTTGCTTTTCACATACTGGCTGGCGCACTCATCGGCCAGACGGCACAGCCCGCTTCCACGCCGGCGGCGCAGGATTCGCCCTCGAAAACGGGCGCTCCGCCTGACAGCAAGGCGCAGGCTCCGGCGCAGCCGGGGAACTCAGCGAAGTCTGATTCCGATGACTCTGTCGAGACGATCCGCCATGTCGTCAACGAAGTTCGCGTGGTGTTCACTGTTACCGACCGGCACGGCCGCTACATCAAAGATCTGAAGAGCAACGATTTCAGGGTAATCGACGATCAAAAGCCCACGGAGCTGCGCAGCTTCCGCAGCGAGACCGATCTGCCTCTGCAAGTGGGGTTGCTGGTTGACGCGAGTAACTCGGTGCGCGACCGCTTCAAGTTCGAGCAGGAAGCGGCCATCGAGTTTCTGAACGCCATCATTCGCCCAGGCTATGACAAAGCATTCGTGGTCGGCTTCGACTCCACGCCTGAGGTAACGCAGGATTTCACGGATAACACGGAGAACCTTGCGGCCGGTGTGCGGATGTTGCGGGCGGGCGGCGGCACCGCGATGTACGATGCACTCTACTTTGCCTGCCGGGACAAGCTGTTGAAGCAGGAACAGACGGGATCGGTGCGCCGCGCCATTATTCTGCTGAGCGACGGCGAGGACAATTCAAGCCACGTGTCGCGTGAGGAAGCCATCGAAATGGCGGAACGCGCGGATGCGATCGTGTACACGATCAGCACGAACATCAGCGGCACCAAGGGCAAAGGTGACAAGGTGCTGGAGCGCATCGCGGAAGCGACCGGCGGCCGCGCGTTTTTTCCCTTCCAGATGCGCGACGTGTCGGATGCGTTTCTCTCCATCCAGGAGGAGTTGCGCAGCCAGTACGCGTTGGCCTACAAGCCGGCGAACTTTGTCGCGGATGGACGCTACCGCACGATCGAAATTCTGGCGCAGGATCGGAATCTGAAGGTGCGTACCCGCAAGGGATACTACGCTCCGAAGTAGTAATCTTACGCCAAACCATCATCATCTTCTCTATGGCAGGATATTCGGGAACTCCGCTGGCGAAAAAGTTGGGCATCAAGGATGATTTTCGCGCTGCCCAGTTGCACGTGCCGGACGAGGTGAAGACCGAACTTCGCAAAGCGCTCGGGAAATGCCGGCTCCAACGCATCAGCGGAGATACGGGTAGAGATCTCGATTTCATTTTCCTCTTTGTCAGATCGCGCGCGGGGCTGGAACTCGAACTGTTGCCGGCCACGAAGGCGCTGGCTCCTGCGGGCATGCTGTGGATCTCGTGGCCGAAGAAAAGTTCAGGCGTCCCGACCGATCTCACGGAAGATGTGATTCGCCAGAGCGGGCTGGATGCTGGCCTGGTGGACGTAAAAGTCTGCGCGGTTACCGACGTCTGGTCGGGATTGAAGTTCGTGATCCCGGTCAAGAATCGGCCGAAGAAATAAGCGTAGAGACAGCCGCCCTCGGCTGTCCCGGCGAGTGCAGCTCGCCAGCGGTTTCGGTTGTTATCCTTGTCGTCTATCCTTCTACAGCATTAGCGTGGCGGGGCTTTGCCCCGCTGGACAGCCGAGGGCGGCTGTCCCTACGTCTCGTTACCCTGAGGAAGAGCTTTCGCAATACTCACCGCGCAACTTGGGGCCGGGAAGCGGGTTTGCATGCAGTAGACGCGGCTTCCGGGCAGCGAGACGCCGGGGATCCAGAGGAGAACGGAAATGAAACGCATGATTGCTGGAGTTCTGTTGCTGATCGGACTGGGTGCGGGAACGATGTTTGCCGAAGATGGCCACTGGCAGGAGCGGCGCGACATCCGTCGCGATGACGCGAGGATTGCGCACGATCGACGTGAACTTCGACGCGATCTCTACTCCGGAAACTACGCGGGCGCACAGCATGAACGGAGAGAGTTGCGGCGCGAGTATCGCGACTTGAACCGAGATCGCCGCGACTTGTATTGGGACCGGCGGTGAGCGGCGTCGTGACTTCAACACAGCAGCATGTATTGACTCTGCGACGTTAGTAACTTGCCGGAACGCGGCGAGCTGGGTTCTATTCATTTATTCACGGTGGAGAGATAACAATGCGAATCAGGGCCCGGCTGGCAGCGGTGGCGATGGTGGGAATCATGCTTTGCTGGTCGGCGTATGGCGAGATGCCAGTGCTGCGGGTGGAGCGCGAACTGTTCGCTTCGGTAAACCAGGCGCGGCGGGCGCAGGGGCTGTCTCCGCTGCGGTGGGATGAATCGCTGGCCACAGCGGCGCGGCGTCACGCGGAGGTGATGGCCGAACACCGATCGGCACAGCATGGATTTGAAGGTGAGCCGAGCCTGTCGGCGCGGGTCAAGCAGGCGGGTGTGCATTTCAGTTGGCTGGCGGAAAACGTAATCCAGGGGCCATCGCCGGAATTCATTCACGAGCAGTTCATGAAGTCGCCTCCCCATCGCGCGAACATTCTGGACCGGGACATGGATTCGATTGGAGTGGGTGTGGTGGAGCAGGGCGGGCAGTTGTTCGCGGTGGAGGATTTTTCGCAGGCGCGTTGAGCGGGCGACACATTCTTAAGGCTGATCCACGCAAGGCCGCCTAAATCAGTTTGGCCCACGCAGGTTGCACAGGCGTGGGCCGCTTCGTTTAAGCAATCGAGTTACTGGTCGGCGTTTATTGGACGGGTGGGGGCCAGTCCATACGCGGACTCTAGTCTTCGTGGTGGGGAGTGGCGTAGTAGCCGCTGCGGGCCTGGATTTTGTAGTCCCCCTGCTTGGGCTTGATTTCGACTTTACGGAAGGAACCGTCGCGCGTGGCATTGGTGGGCACATAACCAGCGTTGTACTGGCTGCGGAGTTCCTGGGAAATCTGGTCGAAGGCCTCGCGGAGTTTTTCGATCTTGTTGCCGACCACGATCATGCGGCCGCCGGTTTCCTGGGTCAGCTTTTTCATTTCGGAATCGCCGGAATAACCGCCGAAGCCGTAGAAACCGCGGTCGGCAATGAGCAGCACGTAGCAGATGGCATCGGCCTTCTGGGCGGCTTCGATGGCATCTTTGATTTTGAGGCGGCTGCCTTCGTCTTCTCCGTCGGTGAGCAGGATCATCGCCTTGCGTCCGACTTCGTGGGCGAACTCATCGTGCGAGGCGAGATAGACGGCATCATAGAGTGCGGTGCCGCGTTGGCCGCTCGCGGAGCATGGGATCGGGCCTTGCGGACCAATGGGACCGCCGGAACAACCGACTCCGCCGGTGTTGATCCTGGCCTCATTGAGCGCATGTCTGAGCCGGCTGACGGAACTGGTGAAATCCTGCAGCAGGGTAATGTCGACGTCGAAGCTGATGACGAAGGCTTCGTCCTTGGCGCGCAGCGTGCTCTCGAGGAAAGAACCTCCAACTTCTTTTTCCATATCCAGCACGCGCATCTGGCTGCCGCTGGAGTCGATGAGGATGCCGAGGGTTAGCGGAAGATCGGATTCAGCCTTAAAATATTTAATAGTCTGCGGCTTGCCGTCCTCGAACACGTCGAAATTGTCCTTGGTGAGGTTGGGGATTAGGGCGCCACGCTTGTCTTTGACGTTGAAGAACAGCTGGACAACTTCAACGTTGACCTTCAGGGTTGTGATCGACTGGTCTTGCGGCTGGTCGTTGGGGGTAGCCGGGGAAGTGGGAGCCGGGGCCGGGGAATTCTGCGCGGCTGCGGAAAGCGACAGGGCTGTGGCCAGAAGCAAGAAAGCCGCAGCCAGGCAAAATTTGCAATGTACTTTAGGCATCAGCGTTTTTATCCCGATACTTTGCTAGTCTATCCTGTAAGGGCCTGCGATGGTTAGATGCACCGAAGCGGCGAGGTCGGGCATCTGAATGAGTAAAAAATAGTCGCAGGCCGACGGTCGAAGAAAGTATAGAAGAAAGTATAGAGGATTCGGGGATGGCCACGAAAGCTAGCGCGGTACTGAGTCTAGGGCTGACATTATTCTTGCTGACGGGCGCCTTGGCGGCGCAGCAGAAGCCGGAGGACATCCCGGACGCTCCGTCAGCGACGCGTCCGATACCGCCACCGGAGCCACTCAGCCCGCGGCAAGAAGCGGATGAAGACGCCAAGCCGGATGTACCGCCGGCGAATAATACCGGTGAGGGCGTGACTACAGGATCGAAGGAGCTTCCGCGGAGCGCTCCCGATGCGGCAGATCAGAAGCCGGCCCCACCGCCGATGCCTCCGGTAAGGACGGTGCCGGCAGGCAGTGTTCCGCGGGATGTGGAAACCGGGGAGGATCTCTACAAGATCAGGGTGACGACAAATCTGGTGCTGGTTCCGGTCACGGTCAAGAACAGCGAAGGGCGTCTGGTTGGCGGCTTGCTGCCTAAGGATTTTTCAGTTCTGGAAAGTGGACAGCCGCAGATGTTGAAATTTTTCACCAGCGATCCGTTTCCGCTATCGGCGGCAGTGATCATCGACACCGGCATGGCGGACGTAGGCCTGAAGAAGGTACAGGAAACGCTATCCGCGTTGCAGGGAGCGTTCAGCCAGTTCGATGAAGTTGCCGTTTATACCTACAGCAGCACGGTAGGCCGAGTGTCAGACTTCACCAGCGTGGGCAAGGAGTTGACGGTGACTCTGAACGAGGTCAAAGGATACAGCGGAGCAAATAATGGACCCCCGGTGACGAGCGGGCCGCTGGGTCCGCAGGGCCCGGTCATCAATGGAATTCCGGTGGACTCTCCAGTAAACCCGGTGAGCACGCCGCCCAAAGTCGCGCGCGTAATGAATGACGCGATTCTGCTCGCGGCGCGCGATCTATCGAAGCGCGATCGGGCGCGGCGCAAAATCATCTTCATCATCAGCGACGGACGGGAGCAGGGTTCGACCGCCAGCTACAAAGATACCCTGAAGGTGCTGCAGACGCAGAACATCACCGTGTACGCGGTGGGAGTGGAAGGCGCGGCGATCCCGGTCTATGACCGGCTGCAGCGGATCCACCTGCCGAAGACGAGGGGGGCGCTGGGTTACAGCGATATTCTGCCGAAATACGTCTCGGCAACTGGAGGCGGCACGGTGTACGGCGAGTGGTCGCAAGCCGACGTCGAGCGGGCTTACGCCCAGGCGATCGGAGACGCGCGCAATCAGTACACACTCGGCTATACGCCCAAGTCGGGCATCGGAGGCTATCGCCAGATTGAAGTGCGGGTACGGCGTCAGAACGTAAAGGTGTATGCCAAGGACGGATATTATCCCTTGCCGACGGCACGATAGCGAGTGGCGCGGCTAAGCGGTTGAGCCCGTGATGGTTTAGTAACGTGGGTAACCTGCGCCAGAGCCTTCCGGTGTGGTATAAAAACCAACAGTAACCGATACTGTAGTCAGGTGGATTTTTAGCGAGAGGGCTCGCGCTTTGAGGGAGTGGTTCGCGAGAGTCTTCTTCGCAGGAGTTTCTGAGGAAACCTTTTGAGTTTCATCAACTTCGCAGCACGCGAGATCAACTGCAAGATCGTCTACTACGGCGCCGGGTTGGGCGGCAAGACGACGAATCTGCAGTTCATCTTCCAGAAAACAGCAGAACAACAGAAGGGCAAGATGATCTCGCTCGCCACCGAGACCGATCGAACCCTGTTCTTCGATTTCCTGCCGCTGGATCTAGGCACGGTGCGCGGCTTCAAGACTCGCATTCACCTCTACACGGTTCCAGGACAGGTCTTTTATGACGCCAGCCGCAAGCTGATTCTGCGCGGCGTGGACGGCATCGTGTTCGTGGCCGATTCCCAGCAGGAGCGTCAGGATGCCAACGTCGAGGCGCTCGACAACCTGATGGCCAACCTGAAAGAACACGGCTACGACTTCAACAAGATTCCCTACGTGCTGCAACTGAACAAGCGCGACCTGCCGAATGTGCTGCCGGTGGACGTTCTCTCCAGAGAATTGCGCAAGAAAAATGAGCCGGTCATCGAGGCTGTGGCCTTCCAAGGCGTGGGCGTGTTCGAGACGCTCAAGGAAATCGCGCGGCAAGTGCTCACCGAGTTGAAGCAGGGCGGATAGGGCAGCTGCCAGTTGTCAGTTCTCAGTTCTCAGTAAAACCAAAAACGGCCTTCCTATAGAGACGCGGCTTGCCGCGTCTGGCTCGTGTGGGGACGGGCGCCCTCACCCATCCAAGCCGAGCGCAGCTCGGCAGATGCCAGTGGCGGCAGCATTTTCTGGATACGCGACCATGATCATACCCATGATATGATACTAAGTATTATGGCGAACGCTAACCGAGGCATTAAGCGACGGCGCACATTCACTCTCTCCCCTGCGAGTCTGGCGTATCTGGAGCAGGAAACGCGGCGGCGGAGCGCCGATTCGCAATCGGCGGTTCTGGATGAACTTCTTCAGGAGCAAAAGCGAGAGCGGCAGATGGCAGCCCTAGAAACCGCCATCGGCGCCTATTACGACGGTCTCAGTGATGCTGAAGTCGAAGAAGACAAAATCTGGGGCGAGTTCGCAGGGAACCATCTGGCTCTGAAGGAGGATGAATCCGTCTATGACCAGCCTATCCACGACCAACCCACAGCGCGGGGAGATCTGGTTCACCAAGCTGCCGACAGATCCCCCGGAAAAAGGAAAGCGCCCGGTCGTCATCGTCTCAGTCAACGCACGAAACAATCATCCGCGCGCTAACACCGTGCTGGTGGTGCCGCTGAGCACGTCCGTTGACAAGGGCGAGGTGCCGACCCATATCATTCTGGAACCAGGGCAGACCGGGTTGAGAGAACGATCGGTAGCGAAGGCAGAGAATGTTGCGACGATAAGTAAAGTCCTTCTCGACCAGTCGAGAGAGCGACTGCGACCGCTGAGTTCCAATCAGGTTTGCGAATTGGCGCGGAAAGTTCAGTTGGCGATGGGATGCTTGCCCTAGGCGGATCGCAGGTCGCTATTTGAATCGCCAATCCCGCTAGCCCGCAGTTTCGAGCGCTTCCGACAGCTCTTCCCACTCCTCCATCAAGCCCTGCAAATCGCTCTTCCGGCGTGCGAGTTCCTGCGTCTGCCGCTGCGTTTCTTCTGCGCTCACGAAGCTCTGGAGTTCGGTTTCACACAGGGCAATCGCCGTTTCGGCGCGGGCAATCGCTTCTTCGATTTCGTGCAGACGGTCTTCCATCTGCTGGCGCTTGATTGGGTTCAGGCGCTTGCCTTTGGGTTCGGCTGCATCTGCCGCGGGCGCGCGGTCTCCATTTACCGGCACGGATGAATACGTCGATGAGATAGCGGGCGGCTTCGGCATTTCCACGGCAATGGCGGCTCTTCCCTGCTTCCGCCAGAGATAGTCTTCGTAATTCCCGGGATAGATTTCCACTTTGCCATCGCCGATTTCGAAGACTCGCGTGGCCAGCTTGTCGATGAAATAGCGGTCGTGCGAAACGAAGACTACCGTGCCCGTGTACTTCATCAGGGCTTCGAGCAGCACGTCTTTGGCGCGCAGGTCGAGATGGTTGGTGGGCTCATCGAGCAGCAGAAAGTTGGCGGGGTGCAGCAGCATTTTGAGCAGCGCGTAACGATTGCGCTCGCCTCCGGAGAGAACGCCGATGCGCTTAAAGACGTCGTCGCCCGAAAAAAGAAAACAACCAAGCAGGCTGCGCAGTTGAGTTTGCGTGGAGGCGGCCGAGAGTTCGCCGAGGTCGTCGAGGATGCGAGCTTCCGGATCGAGTTCTTTATATTGGTCCTGCGCGAAATAGTCGGGTTCGACGTTGTGGCCCAGCTTGTATTCGCCGGCGGTGAGCGGCTCCTGGCCGGCCAGCAGTTTGATCAGCGTAGACTTCCCTGCTCCGTTCACTCCGACTAACGCGACGCGCTCGCCGCGCTCGATCATGAAATCGACTTTCTCAAAAACCTTATGTTCATTAATCCCGTGTTCGCCGTAACTCTTGGCGACGTTCGCAAACTCGGCGACGATGCGCCCGCTCGGCTTCGGCTGCGGGAACGAAAAGTGGACGGTCTTCTCTTCTTCCGGAATTTCAATCCGCTCCATCTTTTCGAGTTCTTTAATGCGGCTCTGCACCTGCTTAGCCTTGGTGGCCGTGTAGCGAAAGCGGTTGATAAAGACTTCGAGCTGCTCGATGCGGTCGCGTTGCGTTTTGTAGGCGGATTCTAGCTGCTCCTTGCGCGCGGTTTTGCCGGCGAGGTATTGGTCGTAGTTGCCGGCGTAGAAATGCATCTGCTTGTTCCAGATTTCCACGATGCGTTTGACGGTGATGTCGAGGAAGTAGCGGTCGTGCGAGATGAGGACGAAGGCATAGGGATAGGTGGTCAGGTACTCCTCAAGCCAGTTGCGCGCTTCGAGATCGAGATGGTTTGTGGGCTCGTCGAGCAGCAGCAGATTGGGCTTCTGCAGCAGAAGTTTGGCGAGGGCGATGCGCATCTGCCAGCCGCCGGAAAATTCTTCGGTAAGACGCGTCCAGTCGTCACGATGAAAGCCAAGGCCGGTGAGGACCTGACCGACCTGGGCTTCGAGCGTGTAGCCGTCGCGGGCGACGAACTCGTGTTCCAGCTTCTGGTAACGGTCGGCGACGTTCGAGTATTCCGGGCCCGCGTGGTCGAGTTCCGACATGCTGCGGGTGAGCGCCTCCATTTCTTCTTCGATGGCATGGAGTTCGGCAAACACAGACAGGCACTCGGCAAAAATAGTGCGGCCGGTCAGGGTGAGGCCGTCCTGCGGCAGGTATCCAATGGAGATGCCTTTGGCGCGCGAGATGGCGCCGTAGTCGAGCGACTCGCTCCCGGCAAGAATTTTCATGACGGTGGACTTGCCGGTGCCGTTCGCTCCGACCAGACCGATGCGAGATTCTGGCGTGATCAGCCAGTCGGCGTTTTCGAACAGAAGCTTGTGGCCGTAGCGCTTGCCGGCGCCGGAGAGTTGGATCATGGTTGTCTCTATTTAAATATACGGGACGGCGTCGGCTGTCAGCTCTCGCTTGTCGGTGAAAGCACGCTTTGACAATGTGTCACATATTGTGGCACACTTTTACCATGCCTAGCGTAAACATTCGCCAGCTCCGGGATACCAAGCGGCTGAAAGCCTGGCTGCGTGCCGGCAAGACGGTCGAACTCAGGGAGCGAGAAGAGGTGATTGCCCGCATTGTTCCCGAAGGATCGCCTCCGCAGCCCGCCGATTGGCCTGATTTCGCGGCCGCGCGCAAGGAAATTTTTGGCGACCGCATCTTGCCCGGAGCCGATGTGGTGACTGAAGAACGCGGTCGCTATTAAGGCTCCATTGAGGACCGTCACATCGGCCACCCAATGACCATCTACGCCGATACTTCTTTTTTTGTATCCCTCTTTCTCCCCGATCGGCACACATCGGAAGTCGAGCGTCGGCTCAGTTCGCGGCCGCCGCTGTGGATGACGCCGCTTCATGTGGCCGAGTGCACGCATGCCATCGAGCAACACGTTTTTCGCAAGGCGATTACGCGTAACGAGGCTAACCGCGCGCTAAACAGATTCCATGAGTATCGCGCGCATAGTCTGTGGAGGGAGTCGCCCCTGCCCGATCGAGCCTTCGAACTTTGTGCGCAGTTAGCTCACCGACACGCGGCGCGACTAGGTGTTCGGACTCTCGACACACTACATGTGGCTTCGGCCTTGGAACTGAAAGCTGAGCATTTTTGGACCTTCGATGGACGGCAAGCGAAACTGGCGCTGGCCGTCGGATTAAAGACCGACTAAGTCCGAATTGGACCCTTCGGCTTCGCTCAGGGCAGGCTCGCGAGGACGCCCGTCTCTCCACAATCACTAGCGAGCCGCAGCCGCGCGCGCCGCGCCGAGGTGCTCCAGCGCGCGGTCGATCACAGTCTGGAGCTCGTGGGCGTATTTGACTTCGCGGCCTTTGGCCAGGATGACGCGCGCTTTTTCCGGATCGAACCAGGTGGGATTGCGGTTGTCTTCCTCGGGACGGCGAGTTTGGCGAACGTCCATCAAGAAAGCCTTGACCACGTATTCCTGCACGCCGCCGGCCTGCCAGAAGACGCCCTTGGAGTGAATGTAAATGTGGAAATGGCGGGGGTCGATGATGCCGATGGCGCCCGCTTCTTCTTTGGCTTCGCGTTCGGCTGCCTGGCTGTGCGAGAGGCGAGGTTCGGGGGCTCCCTTAGGGAACGTCCACTTGCTGCCGCCGTTGGTATGGACCAGCAGAAACTCGGCGTGCGAATTCACCCGCCGGTAACAGACGGCAGCGACCTGCAGCGGCAGCGCAAAACGAGAGACCCGAGGCAAGCTCATCGATCACAGTTTACTGCAGAGATATTTCAGGAATGTTAAATGCAGCACAAATGGTGCATACCTTTGGTACCCGGTCCTTTGGGGTCCGGCACTCAGATCTCAGTGAGCCGAGGTCTAAAAGGACCATCGCAATCGATTTACTGAGAACTGGGAACTGAGAACTAAGAACTGTTTCCGAAGCTTAGTCCGCTTAGGGCGGCGATTTTCTTCGGGTCGACCGCTCGGCTGGCAATCAGCACTTGAAAATTTTCTCCCATGCCAACGGGCGTGACCAGATGTTTGAGCTGGAGGGTTACTTTCGCCCGTTCTTGCGGGATGCGGCAGTCTTCGAAGGCGTCGGCAAACTGATTTCTCTCGCCAATGCCCATCAGGAATTGCGATTGTGTGAGGAGCTTCTCGCACTGCATACCGGCTTGTTCGCACCGGGCGGCAAGCGCGGTGAAATTGACGTGGGCGGTGAGGTCTTGCTCGCCGGGAGCCTGATAGGGGTCGGGGCTGGCGGAGTGCTGGCGATACGCCATGAGCGTGCCTCGGTGGCGACCCGCGAGTTGTTCGTGACGCGTGTAACCGTAGTCAATAACAACGACCAGCAGCGAGCCGCGTGGCGTCGATTGCACGATTTCCTGAATCCAGTTCTGCGCGCGGATGGGGACTTCGATGCGCTCTCCGGGTTCGGGACGGACACTGTAGCGGTCAAGAAATTCTAGTTCCTCGGTGAGCGGCGGGAGCCAGGCTTCGCACAGGCGATTGTCTTCGAGCGCGATGTGGAGTTTGCCGGCAGTCCCGAGAATTTCCACCGGTAGGGCGTCGAAAAATTCGTTGGCAAAAACAATCAGAGGAGTTTCCGGTGCGAGAGTACGGCACAGGCTGGTGGACTGTCCCTCCGGAATTGCGGCCGTTCCGGCATCAAGATGCTCGCGCAGGGTTTCGTGGAGTTTCGTGCGCAGCGCGGGCGACGATTCCTGCAACGTGTAAATGACAGCGGCAAAGAAATCGCGGAATTTCTTCTTGGACCAATCGAGCACATCGCGAGCGAACAAGCCGCGACCGGGGCCAAGTTCGAGAATTTCGATCTGCGGAGGGCGGTCGAGCGCTTGCCATATCTCGTCAAATTGCCGCGCCAGCAGGCGTCCGAAGACGGCGTGCACGTCGCTCGAGGTGTAGAAGTCTCCCGCTTTGCCGAATTGTTCTGCGTTCGCCGAATAGTAACCATGCGAAGGATCGTAGAGGCAAATCTGCATGTAGCGCGAAAACGGGATGGGACCGCGCTGGCGGATTTCGCGCTCGATTTGTTCGCGAACGGACACGGCGCTAGCTTCCCTTGCTTTCCTCTTCGGCAGGCATCGAGCTGCGGGGTACGGCGCGATCCTGCGGGGTGCGGGTAAACATTTCGATGAAATAGTCGTGCAGGGCGTCGTAGAGCTGGCGCTGAAGATGCCAGGTGAACTGGGGATGATCGAGGTCGCGGGGATGAATCGGGAAGACGTAGGTGTGAACCGGGACGGTCGAGTTCTTCAGATCGATCAGAACTTCGATCACGCCGTTGTTCTCGCGCGCAGAAAAGGCGAGCAGCGGATGCTCGTAGAGCCGCAAGTGATCGAGAACTTTCTTCAGGGAATTGGATTCGGGCACGGATTCATTGTACTCATGTGGAGGAGCGAGACGCGGCAAGCCGCGTCTCCAGGGCAGAAACTATGCGCTCGGTCAGGCCGCCATTCGCAGCGGGTTGCCTTCGGATTGGAAGGCGCGCTTGATCGGAGGCATGGCCAGATAAATGATGCAGGCTGCGTCAATCACTGCGAAGAGACAGGAGGAAATATTCGCGTGCACGAGGCCGGGGAGAACCAGCACGAGTCCAATCGCGGAAAACAGGAGCGTGAGGAGACGTCCCCAATTCTGCATCTGCAGGACGCCATAACCGGCGACCATGTGCACAATCGCAAACACAATGATGATGACGCCGGCCACGTGGCCGAAGTCGCGCAGAAGACGTTCGATGGCGTTGCCTTCGGCGGCCAGGGAAGCGAGTTTCGCGGCCAGTCCGGCGAACAACAGAATGGAGAGTCCAAATAGCAGTGCGACTACACCCCGGAGAATCTGATAGAAGCCGACTAAGGTGACACCGAGTGGGCGCATGGGACTTCCTCCTGGAATGGGGGAAATATAACACAACGGGGAGGCGCAACGGTCGGAGATCAGAACGCCTAGGTCGATTCACCTCTGACCTCGATTCACTCGTAGCGTAGAGCTTCGATGGGATCCAGGCGCGAGGCTTTGATGGCGGGGAGCATCCCGCTGACGACGCCGACGAATCCGAGGATCATGGTGGACGCCAGCAGAGTGGTGGAATCGATGGTGAGATGGATGTCGCCTTCCGTGCCGTTCTCAATAAAGGCGCTCCATAAGGTGAGCGATCCGACCGACCAGGAAACGATGTAAGCGAGAATTATGCCAGCGATCCCGCCGAGAAGGGTAATGGCAAGGGCCTCCGCGAGAAACTGCACCAGAATGTGCCAACCGCGCGCGCCAAGAGCTTTTTCGACACCGATCTCGCGCGTGCGCTGGGTAACCGACACCAGCATGATGTTCATGAGTCCCACGCCGCCGATACCAAGCGTGAGCAGGCCGATGAACCCGAGCAGAATCTTGATGCCAGTGGTGATCACGCGCAGATCGAGCAGATCGGCAAAGACGTCGAAGACAAAGACGGCGCGCTTGTCCTTGGGATCGAATTCGTGGTGAAAGGCCATCGACCGGCGCACGGCCTCGGCGACTTTTTCGTGGTCGCCTTCATATTCCATGGCGACCGCGTTGAGGTAATAAGTATTGGTGAGGTCGCTCATGGCGCTGAACGGGATATATACTTTGCCGTTCATGTTGTCGTCGCCATCCTGAATGACGTGTTTGAGCACGCCGATGACCTCGTACGAAATGCCGTCGACCCGAACTTTTTCTCCGAGAGCGTTCTGGCCCGAGAACAACTTTTTCTTGACGTCGGCGCCGAGGATGGCCACGCGGCTATGCGTGTTTTCGTCGAGATCGGTGAAGAAAGTGCCGTCTTCGACCTCCATGCGGCGCATGTGCGAATAGTACGGATAGACTCCGCTGATCCCGTAACTGCCGCTCCGCGTTGCATAAGCGACAGTGCTTTGCTTAAAGGCTTCGGGCGAGATGCGCTTGAGCAGAGGCACTTCGGCCTGCAGGTAGTCGAGATCGTTGACGGTAAGTTTGATTTCGCTGCCGGCCTTGGTGCCGCCCGCTTGGAGCGACGTGCGTCCGGGAAAGATGAAGACCAGGTTCGTGCCCCAGGAGCGGAAAGCGACCCAGAGGCCGCGCTCGAAACCGGAACCATAAGCCAACAGCAACACGACCGTGGCGATGCCCCAAGCCATGCCGAGCATCGTGAGGATGCTGCGGCGGCGATTGTGCTTGAGCGCGCTGTAGGCCTGGCGGGCAAGTTCGAGAATCATAGGTAATTACTCCTGGCGCAGTGCCTCCACCGGTTGCAACAGCGCGGCCTGCCGCGCCGGATAAAGTCCTGCGGCGATGCCGGCACACGCGAGTGAAAGAATCGCGATCGCCGCCGACGACGGAACGATGCGCGGCGTGTCGAATCCTTCCGGCGCCGGCAAGGCGGCGAGAACCGCGACCAATGCAGTGGTGACGGCCAGCCCGATGCCTCCGCTAAAAGCGGTCAGAAACGCGCCTTCCACAAAAAACTGCGTCAGGATCGCGCGATGAGTGGCGCCTAGCGCCTTGCGCAGCCCGATCTCGCGAGTGCGTTCGGTGACCGAGACAAGCATGATGTTAATGATGCCGATGGCGCCAAGAGCGAGCGTAATCACGCCGACCACGCCGAGGAACCAATCCATGCCGTCGAAGATCCTGGCGACGCGCTGGTTGTTCTCAATGGTGTCCCAGTCGTCGAACGATTCTTCGAGCTTGGGATCGAAGCCGTGACGGCGGGCAATAATGTCGTGGACTTCCTGCTTCGCCGCCAGATGATCGGCGGGCGCAAATGGACGGTAGTTCAGGAAAGAGATGGCATCTTCGCTGTTCTGCTCTTTCAGCCGAAACAGGTTGCGCATGGTCTCGATGGGGATGAAGATGCGCGCGTTGGTGCCGTTGTTGCCGTCTTGTCCGACTTTGCTGAGCACCCCGATAATCTCAAAGCGAATACCATTGAGCAGGATGGGCGAGCCCACGGCCGGGCGTCCCGGGAATATGTTCTTCAATAACTCCCAGCCGACGACGGCCACGCGCCGCGTTTCGGTATTGTCCTCGTCGTTGAACCATCGGCCGGGACCGACAGGGACATTGCGGATCTGGTTGTACTCGGGAGCGATGCCAAAAACCTGGCCGTTGGTGGAACCATAATCGCTCACCGCGCGAATGTCCTCGCGGTTGAGAACCGGGGAAAGATACTTAAGGGAGCGAGCCTCGCTGCGAATGGCGAGGTAATCCTGATAGGTGAAATGGTAAGTGCGCCCGGACTGAGTGCTGCCTTCGACCGCGGGAATGCGGCCGGGGAAAGTAAACATAATATCCTGGCCAAGATTCTTCAGTTGCTTCGCCTGACCGCTGCGGAAGCCCTCGCCTAAGCCGACCAGCAGGAGCAGCGATCCGACGCCCCAGGCGATGCCGAACATGGTAAGAAATGAGCGCAGTTTGTGCGCCCAGAGCGTGGCCAGCGACTGGCGAACGATTTCGATGAGCATCCGCATGATTTGCTCCACGGCAGGCCACCCTACTTGGGAGGCGAAACCTGGATACTGCGCTCTGCTATCTAGTACGGGATCGGGTGCGGCGCGGTTCCCGAAAAAAGCAGGCTGCAACCTGGGACTTAGACGCTGGAAGCACCCTCGGGGTTAGCTGAAAGGGGGACGAAGGCGGCCGCGATTTAAACCCCATACCGTTGCTCACCACGAGGATCGGAGCACGTCTAAGATGCCGACCAGGGGCGGGGCCGCGATCCGTGGCCCGTTTGGACAAAATTTGCGATGCATGCACATCGAAGGAGGCATTCCCCATGTTTCGAAAAATGTTTCGAGCAGCTTTGCGAGGATTCCTGTTCTGCCTGCTGATGGCAGCCCTGTCGGGCGCCATCTCGGGTATAAGTTCGGCGCAATCGTTCGTACTCGATCTGCCCCGGCAGAGCCAGCGGGCCGAGGTTTCACAGCGCATCGGAATCACCGATATCACGATCAACTATCACCGTCCGCTGGTGAATGATCGCAAGGTCTGGGATGGCCTCGTTCCCTACGGCAAGGTCTGGCGCGCGGGAGCGAATGAGAACACCACGATCACCTTCAGCGATCCGGTGCTGATCGATGGCAAGCCGCTCGACAAGGGCACTTACGGGCTTCACATGATCCCGAACGCCGATGAATGGACAATTATTTTTTCTAAGAACTCGACTTCCTGGGGCGCCTTCACCTACGACTAGGCGGAAGATGCGCTCCGCGTGGCGGTGAAACCCAAGGCCGCGGATATGCACAATGCGCTGACCTACGACTTCGACCAGCTGCAGCCGGATTCGGCAGTGGTTGAGCTGGAATGGGAGAAGATCGCGGTCCCGTTCAAGGTCTCGGTCGATGTGCACGACGTGGTCGAGGCCAGCCTGAAGAAACAGCTTCGTAACCTTTCGCAGTACACGTGGATGAGTTGGGACGACGCGGCCAATTATCTGCTCACGGAAAAGATCGCTCTCGATGGCGCGCTGATATATGCCAACAAGTCCATCGAAAATGAAGATCGCTATGACAACGAGATGACCAAGTCGAAAGTTCTGGCCGCGCTCAATCGCAAGGACGAAGCCGCAACCGCGCAAAAGAAAGCGCTCGACATGGCCAGCCCGCTGCAGATCCATATCTTCGCCCGCGGGTTGCAGGCTGAAAAGCGCAGTGAAGAAGCGTTCGCGATCTTCCGCGAAAACGCGAAGAAACATCCCGACCAGTGGTTCGTGCATTCGGGACTGGCTCGGATCTATTGCTCGCAGGGCAAGTTTGACGACGCGGCCAAGGAAATGAAACTGGCGCTCGCCGGAGCTCCGGATAACCAGAAGAGCTATGTGGATGGCTTGGTGAAGCGGCTGGAGGCCAAGCAGGACATCAATCAGTAGGGGCCGTTCGGCAGCGCGGGAGCCCCCTTGCAGGCTCCCAATCCCTGTAAGGTTTCGCAGTGGTGTTATTGGATGGGGCTGGCAATGAGGCCGGGCGACTCTTTGATCACCACAACTTCCTTGCACATGCGCTTGCCGACTTCGACCACGGCGGCCAGCGTGTCGTCATCGGTTTCGAACGCGCGCACGATTTCGAGCAGCTTCATCTGATGCACGGGATTCAAAAAGCGCATGCCAACACACTTCCTGGCGCGATAGGTCGCGCTGGCAATTTCGGTGATGCTGAGCCGAGACGTATTTGCGGCGAGAATGGTGGCGGGGCGGCAGAACTTATCGAGCATGATGAAGATTTCGAGCTTCGATTCCATTTCGTCGGGAACGGCCTCGATGACGAGATCGGCCTCGCGCGCTGCTTCATCGACCGAACCGGCATACTCCAGCCGCGAGAAAGCTGCGTCGGCCTCGGCGGCATCGACCTTGCCGAGTTCGACAGCCTGGTCGAGATTGGCGCGGATTTCCGTCTCGGCCTTGCGCAGGGCATTCGGAAGCAGGTCTTCGAGAATGGTACGATAGCCGCCGAGAGCGGCGGCGTGCGCGATGCCCCGGCCCATGATGCCGGCGCCGATCACAGCAACCGTGCGGACTTCAGTCACTCTTTGCCCGCCTGCTCTTTCTCTTTGCCCGCCTGCTCAAGGTGCTGAACCACGCTCTCATAGCTCGGTTCGGACTTGCGGATATATTCTCCCAGGCGGGCGCACTCTTCCTTGGTCATCGCCGGAATGCTGGCGCTGATGCGGCGCAGCGTGGTAGCGATGTCGTCGATGTAATTCATGAGGCGGATAAGTTCTCCAGTTGCGGGCATGAGGGCTCCTTGCGTTATTTCTGGCGTGCTCGCGGAATCAAAAGCGTCCGCCGCGGCCAGGGTCAACTATTCATTGTTCAACAGGCGAGCGGATTTGGCAAAGGGGGTCAGCGACCAAGTGGGCGTACTCAGAAACCGAGATCACCAATTAACTCATCCGACGGAGCGACGGGCGTCTCGCGAGCCTGCCCGGTTTTGCCGAAGCCCCGAGCGAAGTCGAGGGGACGTCGAAGGGTCCAGCCGGACGGGGACGGCCGGCTCTCCACTGGCAATACTAATCGAGCCCGTGAAAGCGGCGAAAGCTGGCGTAGCCTTCTTTGCCCATATAACGATCGAGAACCGCGGGATCGGTCTGGCGCAAGTCGACGATCACCAGGCCATCGACCACATCGGAAAATTTGCGGTCAAGATTGAAGCCCACCAACCTGCCTCCCACCTTGGCATACTGCCTGAGCAGGATGGGCAAGCCTTTGCCATCTGCTTCTATATCCGAAATCGGCTCGGCGAGTTCATCGAGATCGCGCAAGGCACTGCAGAGGGCGCCGCAATCCCAGCGGCGCAGCTTGGGGGCGCGAAAGGGCGTGCGGGCCTGGATGAGGTCGGCAAATTCGCGGCCGTCTTCATCTTTATCTCTGCGCTGCTCAAAATATTGGACAATCATCTCGCGCGAAAAACTGCTGTACTCGTTGCTGATGCTGACTGCTCCGAACAGCATCGGAATCTCGGGATGAGCGGCAACGAAACGCGCGATCCCCTTCCACAGCAGAAGCAGTGGCGCGTACTGACGCTGATACTCGGGACGCACAAACGAACGGCCCAGTTCGAGAGCGGAGCCAATCTTCAAGAACAGTTGTTCGTCGTAGCGGAACACGGTGTTCGTGTAGAGGCCCTTGATGCCGTGGCTGCGGATGATCTCATCGGTGTTGCCGGCGCGGTAAGCACCCGCCAATTCCTGTTTTTCCTTGTTCCAGAGCAGCAAGTGCCAGTAATAGGCATCGAACTGATCGAGGTCGGCGCTGCGTCCGGTGCCTTCTCCAGCCGCGCGGAAGGTGACTTCACGAAGGCGTCCGAGTTCATCGAGCAGGTGGGGCAGTTCAGAAGCGCGCGCGGCGTATACGGCGAATTCCGCGTTTTCGACGAGCAGCCGCTCAGCGGGTAACGCCGCAATATCGTTGACGACGAATCGCGATGGCACCTCGGAAGCGATCGGCGCCTGCGGCTTGCGCGGAAAGGCGGACCGCATCTTGGTGGGCAGCGAGATCGGTTTCTTGCCGCGGTACGACAACAGGTAAGTTCGCAGACGAAGATACTCTGTGGCTTCTTCGTCATTGTCGAGGTTAGCGATCAACTCAGACGGGACCGCTCCTCCGATGCGAACCTGCACGTCTTTCCCGCGCTGCTGCAAGAATTCCTGCAAAAGAAAAAGCGTTCGGAGCCGCGGATTGATCAATCCGAGCAACTGAAAGGTCACGCTGTTGCGGCCGCAGAAATATACCGGGAGCGCGCTGGCTCCGGTCTTACGCACCAGGCGAGCGGCCACGGTGTTCCATGCGGGATCGGTGACCTGCGCCACGCGGATATTCCACTGCGAGACTTCGCCAGCGGGAAACACGGCAAGCGCCCCGCCCCGGCGCAGCCATTCCAGCGCCTGCTTCAGGGGTTTCACATTCCTGTCCGCCGAAGAGGGCGTGCGAAATGGATCCACGAAGATGCAATGCTCGTGGAGTTCGGGGATGCCCTCAAGCAGCGAGTTGGTGAGTATCCTGACGTCGGGACGCGCGCGCAACAGGAGCACAGCCAGAGCCGCGCCGTCGAGCACTCCGAAAGGATGGTTGGCCACGGCTACCAGAGGGCCTTTGATCGGAATGCGCTCGAGGTCGGCGGGCTGGACGTCGAGCTTCACCTTCATTTCCGCCAGCAACGCTTCCAGTCGAAAACCCCGCGGCGCCAAGCGCACACGCTGATACAGTTCGCGCGCCTGTTCCATGGGAATAAACTTTCCGGCGAATCCTGGAAGCCACGCCAGAAGCGGCGGCTCGGTCAGTACACCTCGTTCTTCGTCACCCGCAATTGGCAAGTTAGGCATGGCTGATTCTTGCCTTGCCTTCTTTGCCCGTTCATGAAGAGATGGTTAAAGGTTCGTGAATGAGTATTCCTTTAGTAACTGAGATTTCAGCAATCTGCTCGAGATCTAACTAAGCGCGGCAGGGATCTAGCTATCGAGTTTGAAGCGCGTTTCGGCGAGACGATAGAGACGGCGCCAAACCAGGCGGTTGGTGGTGACGACGACGGCGGCCAACGCGATGGTGCTGGCAAGAAGGAGATTGAAATTCTTGGCATCGGTGGCTGCGGAAATCATGGCGCCGATGCCGACAGTCGAATAGACCTGGCCTTTGAGGTGGCAATATTCGGCAACGATGCTGACGTTCCACGCGCCGCCGGAGGCCGTGATCATACCGGTAACGAGAAAAGGAAAGATTGCAGGCAGGATCAGTTTGCGCCAACGCTCCCAGCCGCGGATGCCGAAAACGCTGGCGGCTTCTTTCAAGTCGGTGGGAATGGCGATGGCGCCGGCGATCACGTTGAACAGAATGTACCACTGCGTGCCGAGCAGCAGCAGCACGATCGAGCCGAATCCCAGACCTCCGCCCAGGCGAATCAGGACCAGCAGCACAACCGGAAACAACGCCGTGGCCGGCACCGAAGCGGCAATCTGCGCCAGCGGCTGAGCGATGCGCGCCAGGCGCGGGTTGAATCCGATGGCGACGCCGGCCGGAATCGTCCAGAGTGCGCCGAGCGCAAGCGTGAGATTCACTCGCAGAAAGGTCGCCGCGAGGCCTATGCCGATTTGGTGGAATTCGGAGCCCGGCAGGCCGGTCAAGATCATGACCACGCGCACCACGGCGTAGCCGATCGCACCCAGGGCCGCGATTCCCACCACTCGCCAGAGCCACAAAACCACTTGGTTCTCAGTCGCTGATTCGGCGCGAACCTGACGCCGGGGCGCGAAGTAGTGAACCATCTGTTCGCGGAGCGGACGAATTGCCCGCTTACGGAAAAGCGCGATGCCACGGGAACGCCGGAGAAAATCGAGTACCCAGGAAGTTGGGGCGCTCGCGCTTTCGACTTGCTCCATTTTAAATTTTTCCGCCCAGGCGATTACGGGACGCCATAGCAACTGGTCGATCAGCACAATCACGGCCACCATGGTGAGAATGCCCAGGAGAATGGAGCGCGTATCGCCGTTGTCGGCGGCGGCTTGAAGATAAGAGCCGAGGCCGGGCAGGCGGAAGTCGCCAAACTGCTCGCAGGCCATGAGGAAGAACCAGGCCCCGGCGACCGACATCATGGAATTCCACACGAGGCCGATGGTGGCGAAGGGCAGTTCGATCTGAAGCAGGCGCTGCCACCAGTTGAAACGATAGATCGTCGCGGCTTCCCGCATCTCGCGCGGAATGCTTTTCAGTGAGGCATAAAAACTGAAGGCCATGTTCCAGACTTGTCCGGTAAAAATGAGCAGGACTGCGCCCATCTCGACGCCCAGTTGGCGTCCCGGAAAAAGCGCGGCCATGGCCAGCATCACGCCCGGAAGAAAGCTCAACACGGGGATGGACTGCAGAACATCGAGCAGCGGAATCATGAAACGTTCAGCACGCGGGCGGTAGGCGGCGATGTATCCGTAGGTGACGGCGAAGAGAAGGCTCAGCACATAAGCCAGCGCGATGCGCAGCAGCGAGTATCCGGCATAGATCGGGAGGGCGCCGAGGCGGCGGCTGATCTCGACATGCGGAGTGAAGGCGCCGAGCCAATTGCGTCCGACTTGCACGATTCCATAGAAGAGTGCCAGCCCGCCGGAAAACATAATGAGGTCGGGCAGGTTCGCCGCGCTGGGACGCGGCATCACTGACCAGATGCGAACCAGTGGCCGGAAAACGATTCGTTGCGGACGCTTCACGATTGCACCGGAGTCGTAGTTGGCGGATGCGGCTCTCCGACGGGCTCGGCGAGAACGAGCCGGTGCGATTCGCGATCGAAGTCGAAAATCTCAGCGTAACGACCCCAGTTCATAGCGGTATCGAATTGCCGCTCCACTTCATCCTGACTGAAGTGCTCGTCGAGGATGTCGTAGAAAAATTCCTCCGAAATGGAGTGATCCGTCTTGGCGTGCAGGATGCTGTCGATCTGCTGCAGGATGACAATGTGGTTAAGGGCAGCCTGGCGGAAAAGAATTTTGCGGGTGAGGATGTCGGCCTCCGCGAAGCGCGTGCCCTCGGCGGTGATTTGGACATCTCCCTCTTCCAATGTGGCGAAGCCGAGCAGCACCGCAGCCTCGATGATCGGGAGCAGGTCTTCTGCGTCCATGATGAGGACTTCGGCGAGGCGATGAAGATATTCCTTGCCGCCGCGGTCCTGCAGCAGTTCCAGTAGGCCGGCGATGCCTCCGACGCGCGCGTGCGGAATCATCTGATATTTCTGACGAACTGGCTTTTGCACGGCTGCTCCGGCATCGGGCACAGGCAGCGCGAGTTCGGGCTGCGTCATGATCTTGTAGATGTAGTCCACCAGTTCGACAAAGCGCGGCGATTTGCGATCGCGCGGATGAGCGAGTTCGATGGGAAAATCGGCGCGCACCCACGCCGGATTTCTTGCCAGCACGATCACGCGATCGGCCAGTAGCACCGCCTCTTCGATATTGTGCGTGACGATGAAAATGGCGCTGGTCGGCATTTTCTTGCTGAGCCAGAGCTCGAGCAATTCATTGCGCAGGTTTTCCGCGGTGAGCACGTCGAGCGCCGAGAACGGCTCATCCATGAACAGGACTTCGGGCTCGACCACCAGGGCGCGCGCGAAGCCGACGCGCTGTTTCATGCCTCCGGAAAGCTCTTTCGGGTAAGCGCTCTCGAAGCCATCCAGGCCAACGGTATCGAGAATGCGCAGTGCGCGTTTGTGACGCTCCATGGCGGGCACTCCGCGAGCTTCGAGCGGAGCTTCGACGTTGTCGAGTACGGTCAGCCAGGGGAACAAAGCAAAACTCTGAAAGACGATGGCCACGCCCGCGTTCTGCGACGTAATGGGCTGCCCATGCCACAGGACCTCACCTGACGAAGGCTTACTGAGTCCGGTCAGAATCCGCAGCAACGTGGACTTGCCGCATCCGGAAGGCCCGAGCAGCGTAATAATTTTGCCCGGCTCTATATCCAGATCGACGGGCGCAATAACTTCAATGCGGTTCCCATCCGGCTGCTCGTAGAATTTTTCGACAGCCTGGGCGCGAATGATGGGCTCGGTCACGGAATCGTACTCCAGAAGGTTTTTTCAATTTGCTTCGACAGCGAGAATACACTACTCAGGCCGCCCACTCTTCGCTGGCGGTGGCCGGCAACGGCTGGGGAAGCCGGTCGGAGATGGCGGCGAGTTCGGCGAGTTTTTTTGCCAGCTCCGGGCGCAACAACTCGGCGCCACAACGCCAGCGCCAGTTCCCGCGCGAGCGACTGGGCACATTCATGCGCGCGTCGCTTCCCAGACCCAGCGCATCCTGCAGCGGCACCACGCAGAGGCTGGCGACGGAATCGGAGGCAGCGCGAATCATCGCCCAGTTGACGCCATCTTCGCATCGGCCAAGGTACGCCTCAACTTGCTGGCGTTCGTATTCGGTTGCGCCCGATTCCCACCAGCCGAGCAAGGTGTCGTTGTCATGAGTACCGGTGTATACGACCTTGTCGGTGGTGAAAGTGTGCGGCAGATGGGCGTGTGCGCCGACATCGCCGAAACCAAATTGCAGCACGGCCATGCCTGGAATCTTCAGGCGTTCGCGCAGGGCATTTACGTCGGGTGTAATGTATCCCAGATCCTCGGCGAAAAATGGGAGCCCACCCAGAGCCTCACGCAGCTTCAGAAATAAATCGTCTTTCGGGCCGTCGACCCAGCGGCCGTGAATGGCGGTGGGTTCGCTCGCAGGAATCTCCCAAAACTGCGAAAACCCGCGAAAATGATCGAGGCGGATGTAGTCGAAATTGTGCGTGACCCAGCGCATCCGGTCGATCCACCAGGAATATCCCTGCGCCTTCATCACGTCCCAGCGATAAAGAGGATTGCCCCAGCGCTGGCCGTCTTTGCTGAAAAAATCCGGCGGCACGCCGGCGACGACTTCGGGATCGAGGTCGGAGTTCAGGCGAAACAGATCGGGGTGAGTCCAGACGTCGGCGCTGTCGAAGTTTACGAAGATCGCGATGTCGCCCACGACGCGAATCGAATGTTGCGCGCAATAGGCTCGAAGAGCCTGCCATTGTTCGAAGAAAAAAAACTGCACGGCGCGGCGGACATCGAGATCGTCGAGCATTTTCGCACGCGCGCGCTCGATCGCCACCGGATCGCGATGAGCCAGGTTGCGGGGCCAGCGGTTCCATCTTTCCAGCTTGAAACGCGCGCGCAAACCATCGAAGAGAACGAAGTCATCGAGCCACCATTGGTTTTGCCGGCAGAAGCTCTCGTAACGCGAGCGTGCGTTCGGTGCAGCGGAGCGCAGGAACTTGTGCGCCGCTTCAAACAGCAGGGGCAGCTTCTGGTGGAAAACCGCCGTGTAATCCACGGACTCGACTTCAACGGCTAGAGCGTCGACCTGAGTGCGATCAATCCAGCCGCGATCGGCGAGCCGCTCCAGGCTGATCAGCAGCGGATTTCCGGCAAAGGCTGAAGTAGAGGAGTAGGGCGAGCTCCCGTAACCGAGCGGGCCCAGAGGCAATACCTGCCACAGACCCTGCCGCGCCGCGGTGAGAAAATCCGCGAAAGCGTACGCCGACGGACCAAAGTCGCCGACCCCGCCGCGCGAAGCGAGCGAGGTCGGATGAAGCAGAATTCCGCTGGCGCGCGGGAATGACATGGAGAATCAGTTCTCAGTTGTCAGTTGTCAGTTGTCAGTTAACAGTTCTCAGTGGGTGGTCATCAGCTCGCAGCACCGACTGGGAACTGAGAACTGCATCTCGCTACGAACCTTCTTGCGCCCCTTGGCGAGTCAGGTTTTTCATCTCTTCCTGATTGACCTTGAGCCGGTGGGAATTTTCCATATCCTTACGCAGGTTCGTGACGAACAGCCCGAACAAATCGTTCTGCTTGGCTTCGACCAACGACTGGCGGATCCCGTCCTTCTTCTCGGCGAATTCCTGATCCGTCGGCGCCTCTTTTTCGAGCAACTGAGCGACCACGCCATTGCCGCCGGCGGTGATCGGTGCGCTAATCTCGCCGGGCTTCAGGGAGAAGATCGCACTCGCGTTAGCCATTGATCCGATGTCGGGCACCTGGCCGTCGGGCGCAACCAGTTCGCTCGTCTTCACCGTCGCGCCCAGATCTTTGGCAGCTTTTTTCAAATCGTGTGCAGCCTTGGCGCGGTCGGAGAGTTCCTGCGTCTTCTGTTGCAGCAAAAAACCGGCGCGCTCATTCTTGAACTGGCTTTCGACCTTGGTACGAATCTCTTCGAACGTGGGCGTAGCCGGAGGCTTTATGGCGAGCAACTGGAAAACCACGTAGCCTTGCGGAACCTGCACCACATCGGGCGGAGCCTTATCGGCTTCGTTGAAGACGGCATCCATAAACTGCGGATTCGCACCCAATCCGGGCAAGTTATCGGTTCGGCCGAAGAATTCGGTAGTGACCGCCGTCTGACCTTTGGCGGCGGCGGCCGCGTCGAATCCGTCAGCACGCGCATGGCTGAGCAGGGCGTTCGCTGCCGTTTCCGTGGCGCGCGCCGTTTTCTGCTGCTTCACTTTCTCTTCGATCTCGCCCTTCACCTCGGCGAGCGTCTTGAGATGAGCCGCCTGCTTGTCTTCGACGTGGATGATGTGGAAGCCATAACTGCTCTTGACCAGGTCGCTGGTTTGTCCTTTGCCGAGTGAAAATGCGGCTTTCTCGAATTCAGGCACGGTGCGGCCGCGACCGATCCAGCCGAGTTCGCCTCCGCTCTTGGCGCTGCCGGGATCGTCGGAGTATTTTTCCGCGAGTTTGGCAAAATCTCCGCCCGCCTTGACCTCTTTCAATACGCCTTCGGCTTTCGCGCGCGCATCGGCGACGGCTTTCTCATCTTCCTTGGCGCCGGGCGCAGGCAGAGAAGTCTTGATCAGAATGTGGCTGACCTTGACCTGCTCGGGAACGCGGTACTCGTCGCGGTGCTGATCGTAGTAGGCCTGCAAGTCCTGATCGGTAACCGTCGTCGCCGCCGCCATTTTCGCGCTATCAACGACGACATACTTGATCTGCCGCTTCTCCGGGATGGAGTTGTTGTAGGTCGCCTTGCTACGTTCGTAAAAAGCCTTGAGTTCCTCGTCGGTGGGGTGCAACCCCTTCAGAATGTCGGCCTGTGTGATCACGGCATATTCGAACTTTACTTTGGTGTTGCGGCGTTCGAATTCGTCGCGAACTTCGGCGTCCCCCACGAAGGCACTGGTTGAAACCAGGGCGCGCAATTTGCGGACAAGAATAAAGTCCTTCTCCAGCGCCTCAAATTGAGGAACTGTCATGTCGTTGCGCTGAACGAAGTTTTCGTACTCCTCCTGCCCGACGAACTTGCCGTCGGGAAAGAGCATGGCGCCAAGCTGCCCGTGCTGGAGTTCCTCGCGCAGTTCGTCGTCGCTGACGCGCAGGCCCATGCGGTGCGCCTCGGCCACCAACGCCTTCTCATTGATGAGTTGCTCGGCCGCCTGATTGGCAAAATAGGGCAGCAGCATGCTGGCCTGCGCTCCGCCGCGAGGAAACTGCTGCCGGATCATGGCCCTGGCTTCACGCTGCACCTCGGTGACGGTCACTTGCTGGTCGCCAATGGTGGCCAGAACGCCTGCTGGAGGCGCGCCAATGCCGAAACTGGAGCCGATCCCGCCCGGAATGAGCGTGATCGCCATCGAGGCACAGATGAGGACGAGCAGTGCGCCGAGAATGATCTTCACGGTCGGCCCTGCATTTTGAAGCTGTCGAATCATAGTCGGATAACTCCGTTAGATTAGTCCACGCTGGAAGCCAGAATTTATGATTATAAACTAGTGTCGTCTCCCATAAATTCGCGGCACAAGCAGAAATGGTTTGAAGAGGAGCGGCTTCGGCCGCGCCGCTACCCGGCTCAGTCAAGATGGGGCTTTAGCCCCGTGGGGCACACGTCGCAAGAATGCCCTATTGAATCGAATTAATAAAAGTGCTATGAACGTGGGAGCGGCTCCGGCGGAATGGACCGCAGCTTTCGATTTTCTCAGCTTTAATTTATGAAGGACACTTTCATGAAGACATTCCGGCTCTTGATTCCGTTTTTTTCGCTTGCGGTCGCAGCCGCCCAGCCCAGCGTCCACCCGACTCCGGCCCTGACGTTCCCTTTGCGCGCAGGCTGGGTGCTGCAGTCTTCCGCAAAAGTAACGGCAACGGGCGAAGCGATCTCCAGCGCGTCACTGGAGGCCAAATTCCAGACCAAATTTCAGGCTACCGACTGGATCCAGGCGGACGTGCCGACGACGGTCGTGGCCGCGCAAGTAAAAAGCGGGCTGCTGCCGGATCCTTTTGACGCCATGAATCTGCGGCAGTACCCGGGTGTCAGCTATCCGATCGGCTCCAATTTTTCGAATATTGCGATGCCGCCCGACAGTCCCTACGCGGTTTCGTGGTGGTACCGCAAGGAGTTTACGCTACCCAAAGTATTCGCCGGGAAAACCGTGTGGCTGAACTTCCGCGGCATCAACTACCGCGCCAACATTTTTCTCAACGGAAAGCAGATCGCCAACTCGAATGAAGTCGCTGGCGCATGGCGGACCTATGAGTTCAATGTGACGTCCGCCATCCAGCAAGGGACGAATGTGCTGGCGGTGCAGGTGTGGGCGCCCACGGAGAACAGCCTGGCAATCACGTTCGTGGACTGGAATCCCTCGCCGCCCGACAAGAACATGGGGTTGTGGCGCGAGGTGTATTTGACGGCCAGCGGACCGGTCGCGCTGCGGCATCCGGCCGTGCTTTCGAAAGTGGATGCGCCCGCCGGCGATGCTAGCACCCGGGCGGCCCACTTGACGGTAACGGCGCTGGTGAAAAATGCCAGCGATCATCCGGTAAAAGGGACGCTGAGAGGCCGGATCGAGAACCTCGAATTCGTGCAGCCGATGGAACTGGCGGCGGGAGAGGCGAAAGATGTAGTCTTCTCGCCCGCTCAGTATCCACAGCTCAACTTGAGCAATCCGCGGCTGTGGTGGCCGGCACAGATGGGGACGCCGAACCTTTACGATATGACTCTTTCGTTCGAGGTGAACGGAGAGCTTTCCGATTTCTCCCGGACGAAGTTCGGCATTCGCGAGATCACATCCGAAGTCGTCGAGCAGGCGCCGGATCGCTCGAAACGCCTGTTCAAGATCAACGGCAAGAACATCCTGATTCGCGGCGGCGGCTGGACGCCGGACCTGATGATGCGCGAGACCTCGCAGCGGCTCGCCGATGAGTTCCGCTACGTGCGCGACATGGGACTGAACACGGTACGACTGGAAGGCAAACTCGAGACCGAGGAATTCTTTGAGATGGCCGACCAGCAGGGCATCCTGGTGATGGCCGGATGGTGCTGCTGCGATTTCTGGGAACATTGGGGAAGCTGGAAGGAAGAGGACTTCGAGATCGCAAAGGCCTCTCTGCGCGACCAGATGTACCGGCTGAGGAGCCATCCGAGCATGCTGGCGTGGCTGAATGGCAGCGACAATCCTCCGCCGCCGGACGTGGAAGAGATGTATCTGAAGATTGAAAGCGACCTGCGGTGGCCGAATCCGGTGGTGTCTTCGGCCACCTCGAAACCGACCACGGTGACGGGCGAAAGCGGCGTGAAAATGACCGGGCCCTATGAATACGTGGCGCCTTCGTACTGGACAGCGGATCCGCATCTTCGTGCGGAAGAAAACCCCTGCAACGCGGGCGGGTGCGGCGGCGCCTACGGCTTCAATACCGAAACCAGCATGGGGCCGGCGATTCCGCCGATCGAGAGCGTCGATCGCATGGTTCCGAAAGATCATCTTTGGACGGTGCATGGGCCGGTCGATGAGTACTGGAATTTCCACGCGGGCGGCGGAAGCTTCAAGACCATGCAGGTGTTTACCGATGCGCTCAATGCGCGCTACGGAAAGGCTGGCAGCGCGGAAGACTTCACCTACAAATCTCAGCTCATGACCTACGAAGGCGTGCGCGCCATGTACGAGGCCTACAGTCGCAACAAATACACTTCGACGGGCGTCATCCAGTGGATGCTGAACAACGCGTGGCCTTCGATGATCTGGCATCTCTACGACTACTATTTGCGGCCGGGCGGCGGATATTTCGGCGCAAAGAAGGCGATGCAGACGCTCGACCCAATCTATGGATACGACGATCACTCCATTTGGCTGGTGAGCAGCCAATATGTGGATGCCAAGGGGCTGAAGCTCTCAGCGCGGGTCTTCAATCTGGATGGAACGCAGAAGTTTTCCAGGGACACTGCGCTCGATGCGGCCGCCGATAGCACGGCGAAAGTTTTTGTGCTTCCGCAGATCGACGGACTGTCACCGGCATACTTCCTGGATCTTCGTATCACCGATGGCAGCGGCAAGCTGGTCGGGTCGAACTTCTATTGGCTCTCGACGAAACCGGAAACCCTCGACTGGGCAAAATCGAACTGGTATATGACTCCGACCGCATCTTATGCGGACTACACTTCGCTCGCTCAATTGCCAAAAGTAAAGCTGAACGTATCGAGCCGCAGCGAGCGCAACGGCAATAGCGGAGATGCAACCACCCACGTAACCGTGGAAAATCCCAGCAAATCCCTGGCATTTTTCGTGCGTCTGAAACTCGATAAGAACAAAGGCGGCGCGGAAATCCTGCCGGTCGTCTGGCAGGATAATTACATTTCTCTGTTGCCCGGTGAAAAGCGCGAGATCACGGCAACGTATCCCGCCAGTAGCTTGGGAACCGCGAAGCCAGCGATCGAAGTGAGAGGATGGAACGTGGAGTGAGGAAAGTCAGAAGTAAAAAGTCAGATTGAAGAAGTAAGGGCTCTCACTGCAGCGCCGATTGTTCAGAGAGTTTCTTACTTCTGCAATTTGACTTCTTACTTCTGACTTTTCTTATTCGTCCGCGGGCAGATCAAAGTTGACCAGGTCTCCGCGGAAACCGCGCGTCTTCCAGGCACCGAAGGCGATTCCCGCCGCCATCCAGATGGTGCCAGCGATCTTGGCGGGAGTGCTGAGGCTCAGCCAAAGCAACAAGCAGATCACGAAGCCGAGGACGGGCGGTACGATAAACGACACAGTCCATTTCTGGTCGCGCAGCACATAGCGCACGAAAGCGGCAGCGTTCACGCCCATGAAAGCGATGAGCGCTCCGAAATTGAGCATCTCGGCGCCGAGACCGTAGCTCATCACGAACGCGCCAATCAGCGCGATGGTACCCACAAACAACACATTATTTCGCGGCACCCGATGCTTCGCGTCGACGACTCCGAAAAACGATTTCGGGAGCGCGTTGCTGCGTCCCATGCCGTAGAGCAGGCGCGCCGCACCGATCTGCGCGCCCATGCCCGATCCGAAGTTGGCGACCAGCAGGGTGAATCCGATAATGCCAAACATCGGCTTCCAGGCGCGGCCGGCCACGTGAACGAAAGCAGTGTCGACGTCCGGAAATGGCTGCGACGCCGGCCAGATCAACTGCGCGGCATAGACCTCAACCGCAGACAGAATGCCGATCACGAGGCAGGTCAGCACCGTTGCCAGCAGAATATTGCGGCGCGGGTTTTCCGCTTCTTCAGAGAGCGTGGAGATGCCGTCAAAGCCGATGTAGGTTAGCACCGCGATCGATGTTCCTGAGAGCACGGCCTTCGTGTTCCACAGGCTTGGGTCGTAGAAGGGCCGCGTATAGAAGCCCGCGCCGTCGTGCGGATGCCCGAAGATGTAGCGCGCCGCGACCACAAAGAAAATTGCGATCACCACGCCCATTCCCGCAGCCAGCGCCGAGTTCACCCGAGCCGAGGTTTTCACTCCCTGGATGTTCAGGAGTGTGAACACCAGCGCAAAGAAGACAGCCCACGCCCAGTACGGCACGCCGGGAGCAAACACGTGCGCCTGCTGGCTGCACCAGATGGTGCAGATAATCGGATTGAGCATGTAATCCATCACCATGCTCCAGCCGGTCACGTAACCGAGAGCGGGATTGATTTCCTGGCCGACGTAGGTGAAGGCCGAGCCGGCGCTGGGATAGACGCGCGCCATGCGGCCATAGCTGATGGCGGTGAACAGCATCGCCACCATCGCGATCAGGATGGTCGTAACCACATGCCCGTGTCCGCGATCGCTGAGCACCCCGAACACCGACATGGGCGCGACCGGCTGAATCACGATGATGCCATACAGAATCAGGTCCCAGAGCGTGAGCGAGCGCCGCAGGCGCGGACCATCAGTGGGCGGGTTGGCAGTCGAACTCATTTACGTTCTCAAAATAAAACCCCATTATCCTGCGGAGATAACGGGGTCCGGGGGAGGGTCATTCGTGGCTCGCCGGGTCGCAAACAGAGTCACCCTGCCGCAGTTCCACAAATTCCTCTCGCATTCTATACGGAAGAAATATTCTGTCAACGACAAAAAACCTGCATTAAAACGATTCTTGCCACGCTTTAGTGGAACTCACAAATTTGGCAGAATTCGACAGAATTGGATGGGGCGTTGCAAAACATTCGCGATTCCTTTCGCTGGTATTTCTTCACATTGCTGACTTCCCCGCCCCTCTGCTACTTTGAATGGTTTCCCATTCGCTGTCTGCTGACTTTGTGGGGTGAGACGTAATGCCGGCCATCAAATTCCGCGGTGTGGACTTCATCGACTTCGACAGGTTGCTGAATGACGACGAGCGCCTGGTGCGCGACACAGCGCGCAAGTTCATCGAAGACAATCTCGTGCCGATCATTGAGGAGTGCAACCGCGCCGGCCGCTTTCCGCGTGAACTGGTAAAGCCGATGGCCGACCTGGGATTCTTCGGCGCCTCGCTGAACGGCTACGGCTGCGCCGGTATGTCAAACGTCGAATACGGCCTGGTCACGCAGGAACTGGAACGCGGAGATTCCGGCGTACGCTCGTTCGTCAGCGTGCAGTCGGCGCTGGTAATGTATCCGATTTACACCTTCGGCAGCGACGAGCAGAAAAACACCTGGTTGCCCGCAATGCAGAAAGGCGAAAAGCTCGGCTGCTTCGGATTGACCGAACCGGACTTCGGATCGAATCCGGGCGGCATGAGGACGCGCGCTCGAAAAGTTGGAAAGGAGTATGTGCTGAACGGCGAAAAGATGTGGATCACCTCCGGCACGATCGCCGACGTGGCGGTGATCTGGGCCAAGGTTGAAGATGAAGGCGATAAGATACGCGGATTTCTGGTTGAGACCGACCGTCCTGGATTTAAGGCTGATGACATACACGGGAAGTGGTCGCTGCGCGCTTCGGTGACGTCAGGCTTGTCGCTGCAGGATGTGCGGATACCGGAGTCGAACCTGTTGCCAGGGTCGGGCGGATTGAAGTCTCCGCTGATGTGCTTGAACCAAGCGCGCTATGGAATCGCGTGGGGCGCGGTCGGCGCGGCCATGGCATGTTACGACTGCGCACTGCAGTATTCGTTGCTGCGCAAACAATTCCGCGATCAGCCCATCGCCTCGCATCAACTCGTGCAGGAGAAGCTCGTCTGGATGATCAGCGAGATCACGAAGGCGCAGTTACTCGTGCTGCAAGTTGGCCGCTTGAAAGACGCCGGAAAAGTGCAGCACCAGCACATCTCGATGGCCAAGAAAAATAACGTATGGATGGCGCTGGAGTGCGCGCGGCTGTCGCGCGATATTCTTGGCGCAAACGGAGTGGCTGACGATTACCCCATCATGCGTCATCTTATGAACCTCGAAAGTGTAAAGACCTACGAGGGCACGCATGATATCCACACGCTGATTATCGGGGCGAGCGTGACGGGGATTGATGCGTTCTAGGCCTTTCTTCGTTGATCCAGGAAGCGCTTGACGCCTTCGCATTTTGCGAAGTATAATGTTCGCAGATTGCGAAGTTGCGAGGAGCGGCATGCATGTCATCAGCCGCAAGAAGCTCAAGGCAGCGGTCGCGCGGCATGGCGACCTCGAAGGCCCGCTCGACGCGTGGTTTCGCATCGCGAAGAAGGCGCTGTGGGGGAATTTGGCGGACGTTCGAAAGACTCTTGCGACGGCGGATGCCGTCGGCAAGTGGACGGTTTTCAATATCAAAGGCAACCAGTACCGGCTGATCACTGAGATCAACTATATCTTCGGCCGAATCTACATCCGCCATGTTTTGACGCATGCTGAGTATGACGGTGGAGGTTGGAAATCATGAGTGCAACTGCAGTCCGATCTGAATATGCCGCTCTGCTTTCCAGCACTCTGCCAGCTGTCATTCGCAGCGAGGCGGAGAACGAGCGCTGCATCCGTCTGCTTGAAGAACTGGACCGCAAAGGTAATCGGATGACTGCTGCCGAACGCCGCATGGCGGATCTCCTGACTCTGCTGATCGAAGACTTCGAGGAAAAGCACTACGCGCTCAAGGCAGGCAGCCCTGTGGACGTGTTGAACGAACTTATGCGAGCGAATGACCTAAAACAGAAAGACCTCTTGGATGTCTTCGGCACGCCCAGCATCGTCTCTGAAGTTCTACACGGGAAGCGGCACCTCACCACGGAGCACATTCGCCGGCTCAGCCGAAGATTCCACGTCTCTCCGGAAGTCTTTATCTAGTTCTGAGAAACTCCGCACGCGTTACAGTAAAGAGGTGTTGTTCACCCCGTTGCAAACCGAACGGCTGACGTTGCGCGCCCACGCGCTCTCCGATATTCCAGCGCTCATCCCGCTTATCGGCGCTCGCGAAGTGGCGGCGACCACGTTGCGCATTCCGCATCCCTACACCGAGTCCGACGCTCGGGACTTCATCGCTGCCACGCAGGAGGATTTCTCGAGCGGCAGCGGCTTGCGCCTGGGCATTGTGCTGCGCGCGAGTGACACGCTGTGCGGCGGCGTGGGACTGCGGATCGAAGCCGACCATCGACGCGCCGAACTCGGCTACTGGATCGGAGTGCCTTACTGGGGCAATGGCTATGCCACGGAAGCGGCCAGAGCCGTGGTGAAATATGGATTCGAGACGCTCGGGCTGCACCGAATTTTCGCCAGCCATTTCGCTAACAACCCTGCGTCGGCAAGAGTCTTGAGAAAAATCGGGATGCGCCACGAAGGAAGCCTGCGCGCTCATATCTTGAAGTGGGGAGAATTCCTCGACCTCGAGATGTACGGAATGGTGCGGCCGATCCGGACCGCACGCTGAGTTCGACCTGGCAGGACCCGCCCTCAGGCGGAATAGAGTTCCGCCAGCAGCGCATAGGCGCGCCGCATGTGTGGAATCACTATGGTGCCGCCGACCACCAGAGCTACGTTGATCGCTTCCTCCTGCTCGGCGCGAGTTACGCCCAGGCGATAGGACTGAATCGCGTGGTAGATAATGCAGTCGTCGCAACGCAAACAGGAGGAGGCAACCAGCCCCATCAATTCTTTGTATTTCGCGGGCAGAGCGCCTTCCAGGTAGGTGTTGTGATCCAGGTTGTAGAAGCGTTTGACGAGGAGGTTGTCGGCTTGGTCGACGTTTTCATTCAGACGAGTGCGATCGTCCAGAAAACGCCGGGCGAGTTGGCTTTTTTCAGCAACCTGCTTTTCGGAGAAGAGATAGGTGGGTTCTTTGTGGGCTTTGGCCCTCTGTTCGGTGGTCGCGAGTTCAGTGGTCATGAGGGAAGATTAGCAGACGTTTTGCGGTCGAGGATGCTGTTAACTTGCACTTCCCTCTTCGCTTCGAAGGCGATATATTCCAAGGTCGCATTTGTATACAGGAGGCACTGATGGCAACCCAACCCCGTTCCGAACCGCACGCGAAGAATTTCGGAGAAAATATTGAAAGCGATCTGGCGCTGGAATTTTTGCGCGTGGTGGAGAACGCGGCCATCGAGTCGGCGCGCACCATGGGCCAAGGGGATCGTCCGCTGAGCGACCAGGCGGCCACCGAGGCCATGCGCAAGACGATGGACACGGTCCCCATGCGCGGCACGATTGTGATCGGCGAAGGCGAGCGCGACGACGCGCCCATGCTTTATATCGGTGAGCAAGTGGGCGGTACGTATCCGGACGGCCGCGAAGTGCCGAACGTCGACATCGCCGTCGATCCGCTGGAAGGTACAAACCTCTGCGCCACCGGCGCGCCGGGCGCGATCACCGTGCTGGCGGCTTCGGAAAAAGGCGGGTTGCTGCATGCTCCCGACTGCTACATGGAAAAAATCGTGGTGGGGCCATCGTGCAAAAACGCGGTGGAACTCGACGCTCCGGTGGCCGTGAACCTGAAAAATATCGCGCGACGAATGCATCGCGGCGTGGAGGACCTGGTGGTGGTCGTGCTCGACCGTCCGCGGCACGAAAAGCTGATCGGCGACATTCGCAAGGCGGGCGCGCGCATCAAGTTGATTGGCGACGGCGATCTGTCGGCGGGCATTGCTGCGGCGGTGATCGGAACCGGAGTGCATGCGGTCATGGGATCGGGCGGCGCACCGGAAGGCGTGATTACGGCGGCTGCCATCCGCTGCCTGAACGGATACATGCAGGGACGGCTGGTGATCGACAAGCCGGAACTGGAAGAGCGCATTGCGAAGATGGGAATTAAAGACAAGAAGAAAATTTATGAGGCGGAAGACCTGGCTCCAGGGAAGCAGCTAATCTTCGCCGCGACGGGCGTGACCGAAGGCGCGCTGCTGAAAGGTGTCCGCTTCTTTGGCGAAGGGACGCGGACTTCTTCGGTGATTCTGACCTTGAGGACTGGACGGGTGCGATTTATTGAGAGCATCCATTTGGATAAGGGTCCGGATGTGATGGTTCGGTTCGCGTAGGGCAGTTGCCAGTACCCCGTAAAACCTTGGGTTCGGAGGCGCGGCGGCGAGTGTTTAGCAACAACCCCTTCTGAAGAGGTGAAGCTGACGGGACTCCTGGAATCGCGCCAACGGCGAGGCGTGTGCCCCGCCTCCTCGCTGCCTCCTGCTACAATCGCTAGCTCCATGATTCAAGGGAACTTCCTGCCCGACAGAAACGTATTTGTCTTGTGGTGTTAGAGACAGATCGGCAGCGGACGGTCGGAGCGCGGCCCCTAAAGGGGCCTCTGATTTCTGAGGACTAACGGTATCGCTAAAGCGATACCCTGATACGAAGCCTTAAAGCGATACCCTGATACGAAACGCGTTGCGGCAGGGCCGAGCTGCGCTCGGCTGGGACGGGCGAGGACGCCCGTCGCTCCACTAGTTAGGAGTCTGGTTTTGGAAGAAGCCCAGGTTGTCGGATTGCTGGTCCGTCGCTGCATTGGGGGCGATGCCGCGGCCTGGGAAGAGATTGTACAGCGCTATCACCGGCGGATATACAACGTCTGCTACCGGTTTGCCGGGGATGCGGAGAACGCGCAGGACCTCACGCAGGAGGTCTTTATCAAAATGTATCGAACGTTGAACACGTACGATTCGGGTAAGGGCGCGTTCATGACCTGGGTAACCACGATTACACGCAACCTGCTGGTGGATCACTTCCGGAAGTCGAAAGGCGACCGGATCACGGATTCGTTGGATTCAGCGCCTTCCGAGCACGAAGATGCGCAGCCGCTTAGCGAACGGATTGCGGACCGGGGGCTGCCTCCGGATGCCGCGGTGCAGAGCCGGGAAACGCGGGAAATGGTGCATTTGGCGCTGCAGAAACTGTCTCCGGAGCTGCGGGAGGCGGTGATTTTGAGGGATCTACAGGACATGGACTATCGGGAAATTGCCACGGCTTTGAGGGTTCCGGAGGGGACCGTCAAGTCAAGAATTAACCGGGGACGAGCGGAACTTGCGCGCCTCCTACAACGTACATATAGGCAGGTGATGTGATGCCAGATGAAACCAAACACGGGAACCCCACACCGTCCGGCCAAGACCGGGCCGGCCGGGGACCCCAGATCGAGTGCGCGGAGTTCGAAGCGCTGCTTAGCGACGCCCTGGACGGTAACTTGGTGGACAAGGACGGGCGGTTGAGCGCGGCTCGCCAGGAGAGCTTCGAAGCTCATCGGCGCGCCTGTGCGGTTTGCGGTCCGCTGTTCGAGGACGTGCAGGCGGGGCACAGGTGGCTGCGGGCATTGGAAGAGGTCGAGCCTCCGGCGCATCTGGTGCACAACATTCTGGCGGCCACCAGTGGAGTGGTGAGCACGCGGCCGCAGACTTCGAGGGCCGACGGCAGAACGACTCCGTTCAGCGAGCGGTTGCGGGAGCGGTGGGATTCGTTCTTCACGCCTTTGGCAGCCTTTGTGCGGCAGCCGCGGTTTGTGATGTCGTTCGGGATGATCTTCTTCTCGTTTTCGCTGGCGCTGAGCGTGGCGGGCGTGAAGGCGTCGGACGCGGCGAAGGTCTCCCTGCGACCTTCGGCGGTGCGGCATGCTTACAATGATGCGCAAATCAAGGTCGTGAAGTACTACGACAATATCCGTTTCGTGTACGAGATCGAATCGAAGGTGCGCGAGCTGAGGCGGGCCAACCCTCCGGCCGAGCCCAGCCCCGCGGAACAGAAAGAAAATCGCAAGAACAATACCAGTGGTCAACCGGAGCAGAGACAGGATCGTAACTACTCACGTGAGAACAGCCAGATGGTGCTGGCTGAAATGACGGGGGGATCGAACGAAGCCCGCAGCTACGAGCTGCGAGCTGCGAGCTACGAGCAAACTCAAGCCCACTCGCGGCTCGAAGCTCGAAGCTCAAAGCCGCCTGTTGTGACCGTGACCACGAATCGGAGGTTTGTATGAACTGCGCCAATCATGCTGATGCGTCAGCAGTGGCCTATTGCCGCACTTGCGGAAAGGCACTGTGCGCGAACTGTACTCGTCCCGTGCGGGGCGTGATCTATTGTGAGGATTGCCTGGGAGCGAAGATGGAAGGCATTCCGACGGGAGCGGCGGGATTCGTTCCCCCGACAACGTTCTCGCCGGCGGCGTCCGGGCGAGTTCCTCCACCACCGCCGCCTCCGGTTGGCGGCAGCGGACCGAACCCGACGGTGGCCGGAATATTGGCCGGATTTTTTCCATTCGGCGTGGGCGCCGTGTACACGGGGCAATATGCCAAGGGACTGGCGCATCTGGCCATCTTCGGATTGCTGATTGCCGGGATTAGCGCTAGCGACAGCGGGCACAGCGAAGCTCTCGGTGTAATCTGCGGGATCGGCCTCAGCTTCTTCTACATTTACCAGATTATCGATGCGGTGCGTTCGGCTCGCGCCATTCAGTTAGGCCAGCCGGCGCCGGACCCCTACGGTCTGGCGGCAACCTTTGGCGGCGGAGCAAAGGTTGAGACGAGCAAGATCCCGATGGGTGCGATCGTGCTCATTTTGCTGGGCGTGCTCTTCCTTTTGCATACCATGGGCCTGACCGAATTCGGACTCGATCGCTACTGGCCATTGATTTTGATCTTCATCGGCGCCTGGATGTTCGCGCGCAACTGGGCTTCGCTGGGTTCGCATGCTCCGGACTGTGATTGTTCGCGCTGCCGCACCCGGCGGATGATAGGCCCCAGGATGGCGACTCTTACAATGTGCCAATGCGCGCGCTGCCGCACCCGGCGGATTATGGGGCCGACGTTGGTTTTCACGATCGGCGTGCTGTTCCTGCTGCAGAACCTGGACGGGGGGAATCTTGGATTTCATCGCACTTGGCCGGTGATTCTGCTGGTGGTTGGGGCTATCAAGTTGCTGCAGGGAAGCGCCTCGGTGGAAGGACACATTCCGTTCGCGGGGTGTGGCAGCAACCGGCCAATTGCGGGCGGCCCGGTTCCGCCGGAGCCTCCGGTTCCACCTGTTCCGCCGGTTCCGCCTGTTCCGCCGACCAGTGAGGTGAACCATGGCTAGCCCAATGATGCCTTCGACTCCGCCTTTGCCTCCGCGCCTTCCGCACCGTTCGATCGCCGCGCCGGTCGTGCTGATCCTGATGGGAGTGCTGTTCCTGCTGGGGACGATGGGGATTATGGACATCCACCACCTGGGATCGCTGTTTGCGCGCTTCTGGCCCGCCCTGTTGATCCTGTGGGGCGTATTGAAGCTGATCGAATACGAACAGGCCAAGCGCTTGGGCCAGCCGGCGCGCGGCATTGGGGTCGGTGGCGTTTTCCTGATGCTGTTCCTGATCGTGGCCGGACTGATTGCCACCCAGGCGGCGCGTTTGAACTGGAAAGACCTCGGCCAGCACATTCAGATTGGCGATGATGAAGGGCTGGATGAGATCTTTGGCGGATCGACATTCGATTACAGCGGGGAACTCAGCCGCGACTGGCCGGCGGGCAGCACCAGCCTGCGGATTAACGACGATCGCGGCACGGTTACAGTCAACGTGTCGGACGACAAGAAGCTGAGAGTCTCATGGCGCAAGAAAGTTCGCGCCGAAAATCAGCAGGATGCCGACCGCTATAACACCAAGACCGATCCCACGATCACCATGGCCGACAAGTTGGTCGTGCTGAACGCCAACACCCAAGGCGCGGGCGACAAGGGCGTGACCACCGACATCGATATCTATGTGCCAGTCAACACGGCACTGGCGATCACCTCGAGCCGAGGCGATGTGACCATCGCGGGCATGAACAGCAGCGTTGAGGTCAACCATCATCGGGGCGAAGTCAACATCAACGATCATACTGGGAACGTTATGCTGAACCTGGACGGAAGTGCGGCGCGTCTGGGACACGTGAAGGGAGACGTGACCATTCAGGGCAAGGCCAACGAAGTAGCCGTGGAAGATGTGGATGGAGCGGTTCACCTGGATGGAGAGTTTCAGGAAAGCGTGCGTCTGGTTCGAATCAGTAAGACGGTCAGCTTCCATTCTTCGCGCACGGAGATGGAATTTTCGCGCCTGGATGGGCGGCTGGATCTGGATTCCGGCGACCTGCGCGCCGATTCGCTGAGCGGACCGATGCGGCTGACAACGCGGTCGAAGGACATCTCGCTGGAAGGCTTGTCGGGCGATCTGCGACTGGAAGACTCAAACGGGACGGTCGACGTCGGACTGTACAAGCCGGGGAATATCCAGATCGATAACCGCAAGGGCGACGTGCAGGTTTCGATTCCGCCGAACACGGCGATCAAGGTGGAGGCGCGCACGCGCGAAGGAGAGATCGAGAGCGACTTCGGCGAGATCAAAGTCGACAACCGTGACCGAGAGTCGAGCGCCAGCGGTTCGATCGGAACCAATGGCCCCAAGCTCGTGGTGAATTGCGACAAGGGAACGATTGAGATTCGCAAAGGAGCGGTCGCAGTCGTTCCTCCGGCTCCGCCGATTCCTCCGGCCACGCCGGCGAAACCGGGCAAGCCAGCGAAAGCGCTGCCGGCTCCGAAGGCGCCGCCGGTGGAGAGCGAGAATTAGGGAACGGGCTGTCGGTGGTCAGTTGTCGGTTCTCAGCTTTTGGGCCGCCGATAAACGATGCTGGCGGCTGGCTACCGCGGGCCAGGCTCAGATTCAGGCGCCGTCGCGCCCTCGGTTTCTGATTTCAATGGACAAGAGCCGGCGCTCCTCGACGGACAAAAGCCGCCGCCCTTCAGTTCGATCGCAACGCGGCAGTTCTCTACGCGGACGACGTTTCCCACACCCCAATACGGGAGCGGCTTGTCGGCATCGTGCACCACCATGAATTCGCATATCACCTTATCACCCGCCGCGAGTTGAACCGGTTCTTCGAAGTTCAGAAGCACACCGCATCCGCTCATATTTACTGTAGCGGCACGAATAGTCTGGCCGTTCTTGCACACCTCGACGCTGGCTCCGGCTTCGATCAGAAAACGCAGTTCTCTTCTTTTGCCTGAACGATCAGGTTCCATGATTCATTTTCCCCTATTCGAGGATGACCATCTCCCGCCTGTGCTCCGGGTCGCGCCGCTTAGCGCGCGCAGCACACACCATCGGTTCTCCGACGGCTCACTGTGTCTTATCGGCAGCGCGCCGATATCCTTTAGGTTGTCGGAATTCCCTGCGCACAGGTGGGTTCGGGTTTCACGCGGCCGCCACACGCACCCCACGCTCATGATTGCCAAACTCGCAATCGTGATCACTCTAGTACTAACGGTGGAGGGACGGGCGTCGCGCAAGCCTGCCCTGAGCGGAGTCGAAGGGTCCAGCCGGGCGGGAACGCCCGGCTCTCCACCAGCAGGCTGGGATCGACAGCGACAACAACCACGCGGTCGCGACACTAAGGTTTGTTTCTCACCGCTCTCACTTGCCGGCGCTTATGAAAGCCCCCGTGGTCGCGTTGATCACACCGATGCCCTTCCTGTCCGCCTCGCTCGCGCCGTAAATGACATACCAGACCGGCACATTCACCTTCTTGTCCTTGAGCAGCACATACGTGATGGGCTGTTTCGCATCCTTCTTCACGATGGCGTCGCCCCCGTGTTGCTGCGCCACGTCGAATGCCTTATCCGTATCGGTTTTCAGCAGATACTGTGAAAAGACAAGACTGGCAGATTGGGCGTTGTAGGCGCCTTCAGCCCCCTCGGGTGAAACTCCGAACGGCGGCGCATCCGGTTGCCGGCCTCCCGAGCAAACGAAGGTCTTGGTGGACCGCCGGCTGGGCGAGACAAAGTACCCGCGCCAGATGGTCGCTTTTCCGTCCTGGCCCGTGGTTTCCGAGGTGAGAACCGATTCCACCCGAGCCGGCGCAGCATCCGGCGCCCACTTCATGGCCAGACCCAACATTCGATTGAATGCCTCCTGCCCGGTATAAAGCACAGGTAGCTTCTTCTCCGGCTGTGCAGCGGCTGCCGGCTGTGCCGGCGTGCTCGGCTGATTCTCTGAGCTACACCCTGCGGTCAGGATGACTGCGCTGATTACACCAAGGGCAAATGCGAGACGATATAATTTCATGCGTTCCTCCAGCAATATTTTGAACCCATATCCTCATTGATTGCGACTACTTTTTCTGCTCCATCACATGTCTTGAGACCAGGCAGATCGGATCCGTCCCAATCTGGTCCCGTTTAAACTGGACCTCTTTTTCCAATTCTGAATTCGCCCGAATTGTACTGCTTGTGAGCCGTTTTGCAAGGCCAAAGCTGTATCTGAGAGGGAATGCGTGCAAGATCCACTCGATGCAAAGTAGCGTCGCGAAGTGTAGCATTGTGCAGGCGGAAATCAATGCTTCCAAAATCCATGCTTCTCAAATCAACGCTCCCAAAATCAACGCTCCCAAAATCTCCCTTAAGCCGGCGCCATGGCAAGAGTTGGGCGGTTCGTCTTGCGTTCTTCACGGTCTCCGCAGCCATCGCTCTCGCCCTGCTCTCGCATGGGGTCACGCCCGCTCTTGCCCAGAATCAAAACGCGCAGGGTCAGAGCAAAACCGCCAGCGCGGCAGGGAACGTCGCTCGCGGAAAGTATCTCGTGGAGGATGTGGCCATGTGTGGTCAGTGCCACACACCGCGCGACAGCAACGGAAATCCTGACCGGACTCGCTGGTTGCAGGGCGCGCCCGTCCCCTGGCTGCCGGCGAAGCCCGACTCGGACTGGCCTCTCAGCGCGCCCCGGATCGGCGGCACTCCCCCCGCCGGCGACGCCGACATGATCAAACTGCTGACCACCGGCATCTGGACCAACGGGAACAGTCTTCGCGCTCCGATGCCCCAGTTTCGCATGGACCGCGGTGATGCTGAAGCGGTCGTTGCCTATTTAAAGTCATTGACTCGGCAACCATGACTCGGCAACCCTAGCCAGCCGAAACCGTAGCCGGACAGCCTCTGTACCCCATGCTCGACGTTCTTCGTCAAGCTCCGGATTTCTTTGCAGCCTTGGAAGACGCACGCCCCGCCACACCCCAAAAGATGTCGCCCCGCGGTAACCCCCGGCGCCCGTTTGCATCCAAGTAAATAGGCGCTTTTGCATGGTATACTGCGTCAGATGGGGTGGCTGGGTCCCTCCACGTCCCTGCCCGAAGGATTTCGAAACATGGCTGGTAGTTCTCGTCGTTCACTCTTCCTAATAGTTTTTGTCCTTGCTGCGTTCGGTCTGCTCGGCATGCTGTTCGCGCAAAGGATCAGCCCGGCAACCACGCCCAGCACCGACTCCGACGTTCGCGACAGCTTGAAGCAGTTCACCGAGGTCTATGAAACCATCGAGCAGAACTATGCCGACCCGGTGAATGCCGACAAGGCAATTTATAACGGCGCCATCCCCAGCATGTTGCACCAGCTCGATCCTCACTCCAACTTTTTCGATCCCAAGTCCTATTCCGCGCTCCGCGAAGAGCAGCGCGGCAAGTATTACGGCGTGGGCATGACGGTCGGCCCGCGCAATAATAAAGTCATCGTCATCGCTCCCTTCGTCGGCACCCCGGCCTATCGCGCCGGCATCCGCCCGGGCGACATTATTGCCGCCATCGACGGCAAGCCCACCGACAACATGAGCACGTCCGATGTCGCCGATCTGCTCAAGGGACCAAAGGGTACCACCGTCCGCATCACCATGTTGCGCGAAGGTTCCGACCATCCGCTCGAATTCGCCGTGATCCGCGACGAGATTCCGCGCTACAGCGTCGACCTGCACTTCATGATCAAGCCCGGCATCGGTTACATGCACGTCTCCGGATTCCAGGAAACCACCGAGCATGAAGTAGCCGAGGCGCTCGATCAGATGGGCGATCTGAAGGGCCTCGTTCTCGATCTGCGGCAAAATCCCGGAGGCCTCTTAAGTGAAGGCGTAGGCGTAGCCGACAAATTCCTCAAGAAGGGACAGCTGATCGTCTCGCACCACGGCCGCTCGTCTCCAGAAAAACGGTATGTGGCAGCCCGGGGCAATGGTGGCAAAGATTATCCGCTGGTGGTGCTGGTCAATCGCGGCACCGCATCCGCCGCCGAAATTGTAGCCGGAGCCATTCAGGATCACGATCGCGGCCTGATCGTAGGCGAAATAACCTTCGGCAAGGGCCTGGTGCAGACCGTTTATCCCCTCGCCGAAAATACCGGCCTCGCCCTGACCACCGCCAAGTATTACACCCCCAGCGGCCGCCTGATCCAGCGCGACTATTCCAACCTCTCGCTCTACGATTATTACTACAATCGGGAGAGCGAAGAGAATAATGCCAACCACGAAGTTAAGCTCACCGATGGCGGGCGCACCGTGTATGGCGGTGGCGGAATCACTCCCGACGTGAAGTTGGCGCCTTATAAGTCCAACAAGTTCCAGGAGTCGCTGTTGCAGCACTACGCTTTGTTTAATTTTGCCAAGCGCTACGCGCTCACTCACAAAATCACGCAGAGCTTCGAAGTCGACGATGCGCTGCTCCAGGACTTCCGCAAGTCCCTCGACGAAGAAAAGATTCCCTATACCGAAGCCGAGATGATCGAGAATAACGATTGGCTGCGCTCCAACCTCAAGAGCGAACTCTTCGTGGATGCCTTCGGCCAGGAAGAAGGCTTGAAGGTGCGGGCCGAAACCGATCCGGATGTGATCAAGGCTCTGGAACTGATGCCGCAAGCGCGCGCTCTGGCCGACAATGCCAAAAAGGTGGTCGCGGAAAGAAACGCGGCCCCTGCGGTCACGCGCTAGCAAATTTCACGATTGCAACTCAAGGCCCGGGCAACCGGGCCTTTTGCTTTGCGCAAGAGAAAGCAGTTCTCAGCTCCCAGTTCTCCGTGGCATTCAATAGACAAACTGGTTTCACTGAGAACTGACAACTGACCACTGACAACTTTCTCTTGAGTGTGGGCTCCGAAAGCCCTAAAGTACAGGAAGCGAAACGCGCGGAGGCGCCCGTCTGCCAACGGCAATCATGCTTCAATCCGCCCCCTGGATTTTCGCTCCATGGATTTTCGCCCCCCGGAATTTCGCCCCCTGGATTCCCGCGGTGCTGGTGGCGATGGTTGCGGGAATTCTCGACTCGCGCTACCGGCGGATTCCGAACTGGCTCACAGTGTCGGGCCTGGCGGCTGGGGTCGCGGTCAACACGATTCTCTACCGCTGGCCGGGACTGAAAGCCGCGTTGCTGGGGACGGCGTTGGGCCTGGGCTTGCTCCTGCCGTTCGTCCTGGTCCGCAGCCTCGGCGCCGGCGACTGGAAACTGGCCGCTGCTTTGGGAGCTTGTCTCGGTCCGCGGCAACTGCTCTCCGTGCTCATGGGCACGATTCTGGTCGCGGGAGTCATGGCGCTGGCCGTGGTCATCTGGAAAGGGCGGCTGAAACGGACGCTTTTGAACATCGCGCATTTGCTGGCGGCGTTGTTCAGCCTGCGGATGCCCGGGTCTGAGGTATCGCTCGACGATCCGCAGTCCACAAAAATTCCGTTCGGCGTGGCCATGGCGCTTGCGGTTTTGTTCTACGGAATGGGCCGAGCGCTGGCCATTGGTAATTTGTGATATGTAATTTGTGATTTGTCATTCCATTTATGATTTGCCGCTCCATTAATGCTTTGTCATCCCGAGCGACCGGGGCCCCCAGCCGGCCGCATTTGCCGGATGGGGTGGGGAAGCGAGGGATCTGCAGTTTGCTGAACATCCAACGAATCGCACGCCAACTCAGAAGCACTGACGGCGCCGAGATCGCCGAAGCCGCGATGGTGCTGCCTTTGGTGTTCATGCTTCTGTTGGGCATCGTCTGGTTTGGACGAGCCTTCAACATTTACTCCACCATCCAGCAGGCGGCGCAACAGGGAGCGATCACTGCCGCACGCGCGCCGTGCGCCACGTGCACAGGCGGGACCACCTTCCCCAGTGATACCGCCGTGGTCACGGCGATTTCCGCGGTGATGCAGGCGTCCAATCTGGACCCCACCCAGATCGTAAACTCCACTTCCGCTAACCCGGTCCTTTGCGTAAGTCCTCCGGGGGCGTGCACAACGACCAGCAACGTCACGATCTGCCGGCAAGTGCTGCTGAACTCCTCGACCAGCACGGCCCCCTCCCAGCCCTCGCAATGTGGGACCGAGGTGAGCTTTCAATATCCATTTCAGTTCTATCTGCCTTTCACTTCCCTCAACATGCAGCAGATTATTTTGTCAGCGCAGGCGCAGAGCAGGATGGAGAACTAGATGGCTCGCTCCCGAATTCTGCATCGCCGCGAAAGGCTCCACTTCTCGAAGAGCGTGACCAGTGGGGCACCCGGTGGGGTTAGCCTGGTAAAGGACGTGCAGGGCTCGGCGCTCCTGGAGTTTGCCATCACGCTGCCGCTTCTGGTGGTGTTCGTCGTCGGCATCTACGATTTCAGCGGCGCTTTCAACCAGAAACAGAAAATCGAGCAAGCGGCGCAGGAAGGCGCTATCGTCGCGGGCGCTCAGCCTATGGGCGACATGGCGTCGAGCAACGCCAACCCTGATTCTCTGCAGCCGGTGGTCAACGCAATTTTCAATTCGCTGGCCGGCAGCGGAGTGCTGCCAAACGCCAATCAGGGAGCCTGCAAGCCTCCGTTTGCAGGGACATGGCAATCCGGCCTGACGTGGATGTACACAATTACCGGTTGTTCCAGCACTGCCAAAGACAACTTAGTCATTACCATCAACCGCGGATGTGTGTGTGGACAATGCGGGGCAGCGTGTCCATCCGGGCCTCCTGTGGCCGTCGGGACCGTCGTTCAGGTTACATATCCATATCATTGGCGATTCAATGGTGTGATTCAATTGTTAATCCCGGGCGCAAACTATACGCCCACAACCTTGACCGAGAGCGCCACGGTCCACAACCAGATGTGAGGATGCTTGCCACGGCGCCGAACTAACTCGCGAACCAGTTCACCACGCAAACATGAGCACGGGATTGTGATCGTGCTGGTTGCGGTCGTCATGCTGTTTGTCGTGGGAGCGATGGCCGCGCTTTCGATCGACGTGGTGACCATCTACACCGCGCGCAGCGAAGCGCAACTGGCGGCCGATGCCGGCGCCCTGGCGGGGGCACGCGTGTTCGCGAACTCGGGAGTGACTTCGGACGCCTCCCGCAGGTCGACGAGGAACGCGAGGAACCTCGCCACCATGATCGCGACGCAGGTGGCATCCCAAAACGTGGTTGGAGGAAGGACTCTTAAGACCACCGAGGTCACCGTCACCTTTCCGAATGTGGGCGGCCAAGCATTCGACACCAATCCGCACGTGACAGTACAGACGCAGAGGACCGACCTGCCAACATTCTTCGCGCGCATCTGGGGACGCACGGCGAACACGGTGACTGCGTCAGCCACGGCGGAAGCTTACAATCCTTCAGGCGCGAACGCTCTGGGTAACACGACGATTCCGGTCGCGCCCATTTGTGTAAAGCCGTGGCTGCTGCCGAATATCGATCCCACGCAGACGAGCCCGACAGGGACAGCGATCTTCGACCCGACGTCCGGCGCCATTAATAACGCCACTTTGGTTGGTAAACGTTGGCCGAACGCGATCAATACCAATGGCATCTATTCCCTGTGCAACGGGGGAGATTGCAGCCTCGGCAATGGCGGCATTACACCGGTAGCGCCAGGAGCATACTATCCCGGAGCCATTGACGCCGCCGATTTCCCTGTGCCCACGCAGGCCCTGCCCGCCTGCAGCAGTGGCTTTACCACTCCGTATCAATTTGCCGTCGCAGGCTGCGTTCAGCAACCCATTTTATGTGGCGCGAATTCGTCCATCAATATCGATACCACGTCCTACGGAACCACTCGCGATGTCGACACGGTTGCGGCGGCAGCGTGCCTCATTCACTATGTCACCTCGCCCGGAGATAGCGACAGCATCGACCCGGCAACCACACGGCCTCCCTTTCAGTTTCTAGGGGGCAACCAGAACCCGGTTGCGAGCGCGGTTAACATAGAAGCCATGGTCAGCGATTCCCTGGTGACGATTCCAGTAATAAACAACCCGCCCGGCACACCCGCCAACCCCAGCGTCACCGTGATCGGCTTCCTGCAGGTGTTCCTGAACCCGTCGGCATCCTCAACCATGCCGTACGCCCCAGCAGGCCCCGCAAGCACCAATGAGATCTCCGCGACGATCATCAACATGGCCGGTTGCGGAACCGGCGCCACCGGGCAGCCGATCCTTGGCAACGGCGCGTCTCCCGTGGCGGTGCGGCTGATCTCGCCGCCGTAGTCGGAAGTCAGAAGCGAGATTAGAAAAGAGCTAGAAGATGCTGGAATCGCGGCGGGTCAGAATGACGCGCTCCAGGGTCAGTTCATTGCCCACAAAAATAAAGTTGTAGGCAGAGCCGTTGAGGAGCGCTGCGAGCACATCGCGCGCCGGAGCCGGTCCCAGATCGGCAACCACTTCCTCCTGCTCGGCGCCGGCGGGAATCGCAATCTCCGCCTGCGTCTGGCGCTGCACTTCGAACAACACTTCGGACAACGTAGCCTTCTCGGCGTGGATGCGCAGCATTCCGTTTTCAAAGGTCACGGTTACGAGCGCCTTCGGCGCCGCTGCACTTACGGCGGGAACGAGCGGCGCAGTCGTATTTGCAACTGCGTTCGCAACTGCGGCAGAAACTTGCGCGGCCGCAACATTCGAGACCGCCGCAGGCGTATCCGTGGCGAGCGCGGCATTCTGAAGTTTTGCGGCGGGCACAGCCGGCACAGCGGGAGACTTGGCTCCCGCGGCCGAGACCGGTCCCGGTTTTACCGAATTCAGCTTAACCACAATCGCATTCGGAATCGTCGAAATCTGATACGACTGCGGCTCCAGCAGGTCGAGCACGATGCGCGTAATCGGAGGGTTGTCGAAAAACAGTCCGGTGCGGATTCCTTTGAGCGCGCCGCGATTGACTTTGAGGCCGCGCAACTCGGCGGCCGGAAGCGCTCCGGGAAAATCCACGACGATGCGATCGGGTCCGGTAATGGCCTGAGCATCTGGCGCCACGGCCGCTCCGGAAGTCTGGATCTCGACTTCCATCGCGGAGCCACTTCCGCGCACGATGACATGCTGGACGCGAGCTCCATTCGGGGCGCGGTTCGGGGCAGACGTCTGTGCGGAAATCGGCGCCGACAACAACGACGCGACGGCCAGCAGAGCTCCGGCATAGAAAAGGCGTGGCATTGGGGCTCTGAGCAAAGTTTAGCAGTTATGCAAGAGGCAATCCGAATCAGAAGTCGTAGCACCAGTTGCGGAAGGAAAAACCCAGGTTTCAAGGTTTCAAAGTTTCAGGGTTTCAGAGTGAAAACAATCGCGTCCCCATGATCCTCTGACTGACGCGGACGACCGACGCCGACAAGAGTGTTCGCGGCACTCCATTCAAGTTGAGAGCCAATAGCTAACAGCTAATAGCTCCAGCTAAAACTTTGGCAGCAGGAAACCGGTGTGGCGGCAATGCTCCTTGAAGTTCTCTCCGAATTGGGCGGACAGCATCGATTCTTCTTTCCGTGCCTTGATCCAATAGCCGAGGACGATCAAGCCAACTCCGGCGACGCAGCGCCAGCGGTCAATCGCTAATGCTCCGCCGATTGCGGCCAGATCGATTCCGGAATAAATGGGATGCCGGAAATAAGCGTAGGGCCCGCTGCGGATGAGCTCGTGGTCTTCTTTCAGAGTGACTCGGGCGCTCCAATACTGTCCCAGGTGCCAGCGCGCCCACAGAGCGATGGCGATGCCGATCCAAGTGAGGGCAACACCCGTAACGGACAGTGTGTAGGTGCGGAGAAAAATGTGATGATCGAGAATGCCCATCTCCCCTTCATCGCTGTAGCTGAAGAGCAGGACAAAGCCGAGGATTTCCAGAAAGAGGATGCCGTAACGCGAGGCGAAGGATTCCTGGCTGACGGTGCGGCGCGTCTTCACTGCGCTCACTAGTGGCCTGTCGCAGAGTAACCATTACTAGGCCGTTAGCATCAAAGCTGTCATGGCCAGTGGCAGCGAAATCTTACTCACCCAGCAACAGCATTCCGATC
>Ga0224555_1000228_pt1 | contig 84014 bp, 77 predicted proteins | sample 714S23034metaG_FD_180687 | JGI IMG/M metagenome (GOLD analysis project Ga0224555, IMG submission 180687) | Peat soil microbial communities from Stordalen Mire, Sweden - 717 S2 30-34 | ecosystem: Environmental > Terrestrial > Soil > Wetlands > Peat | place: Sweden: Norrbotten County, Stordalen... | reverse complement strand
GCAACGGTTGCATTCAGGCGGCCAAGCCGAATCCGACCGGCGCCACGCCGATCTACAAACTCATAGACAAGCCGGTGATCAACGTACCCGGATGCCCGCCCATCGCCGACGTGATGATGGGTGTGGTAACTCACATGCTGGTGCTGGGACAGCTTCCAGCGCTGGACAGCCAGAACCGCCCCAAGGAGTTTTACGGCCGCCGCGTTCACGACACCTGCTACCGCCGGCCCAACTACGACGCCGGCCTGTTCGTCGAGTCGTGGGACGACGAGGGCGCGCGCAAGGGGTACTGCCTATACAAGATGGGCTGCCGCGGTCCGGTCACCTACAACGCCTGCTCGGTAACCAAGTGGAACGACGGCGTCAGCTATCCCATCCAGTCCGGTCATAATTGCATCGGCTGCCCCGAGGCGGGCTTCTGGGACAACGGTCCGTTTTACCAGCATCTGTCCTCGTTCCCCGGCTTCGGCGTGGAGAGCACGGCCGATACGGTGGGCGCGGTGGTGGGCGTGGCTACGCTGGCCGGAGTTGCCGCCCATGCGGTGGTCACCAACATACGCAAGCGCAGCGTGATTGCGGAAGTCCACGCTGAAGATAAAAAGGAGTCGTGAGGCCTATGACACGCGTAGTCGTCGATCCGATCACTCGCATTGAAGGCCACCTGCGGGTTGAAGCAGTGGTGGAAAACGGCGTCATCACCGACGCATTCAGCTCCGGCACCATGGTGCGCGGCATAGAGAAGATCCTTATTGGCCGTGATCCCCGCGATGCCTGGGCCTTCACCGAGCGCGTATGCGGCGTCTGCACCACGGTTCATGCCCTCGCCAGCGTGCGCGCCGTGGAAAATGCGCTGGGGATCACCATCCCTCCCACCGCTGAGCTGATCCGCGACATCATGATGACCACCCAGTACGTGCAGGACCACGTGATTCACTTCTATCACCTGCATGCACTGGACTGGGTAGACATCGTTAACGCTTTGAAGGCCGATCCCAAGAAGGCCGCGGAACTGGCGCAGTCGTATTCCAAGTGGGACAAGAATACGCCGGCATATTTTTCGGGTGTGCAGGACAAGATCAAGGCCTTCGCCGCCAGCGGCCTGGGCATCTTCGCCAACGGTTATTGGGGCCATCCGGCCTACAAGCTGCCGCCGGAGGTGAACCTGATCGCGGTGGCGCACTACCTTGATGCTCTCCAATGGCAGAAGGAAATCTGCAAGATCCACGCGGTGTTCGGCGGCAAGAATCCGCATCCGAATTACCTGGTAGGCGGCGTTCCCTGTTCCATCGACGTGAATGAAGTGGCCGCCATCAACTCCGACCGGCTCAACCTGGTCTCACGCCTCATCAGCCAGGCGGATGAGTTCATCAACGAGGTCTACATTCCCGATCTGCTGACCGTGGCATCTTTCTACAAGGACTGGGCCAAGTGGGGCGGCGGATTGACCAACTACCTCAGCTACGGCGAGTTCCCCACCAAGGGCTACGGCCAGCCAGAGTCGTTCAAATATCCGCGCGGCGTGGTGCTCAATCGCGACCTGAGCACTGTTCACCCGGTCAACGCAACCGATTCCCAGGAGATCAAGGAATACATCGCCAGTTCCTGGTACAGCTACGAAGGCGGAGACAAGGTCGGACTGCATCCGTGGGCGGGCGAGACAAATATCAAGTACTCCGGACCCAAGCCGCCCTTCGAGACGCTCGAGGGCTACGAGAAGTATTCGTTCCTGAAGACTCCGCGCTGGAAGGACCATCCCATGGAAGTAGGCCCGCTAGCGAGGTTGCTGGTAGCCTTTGCCTCCGGCCGCACCGACGTGCAGGAATTGGTGAAGGATACCCTGGGCAAGCTCAACGTGCCCGTGGCCGCTCTCTTCTCCACGCTGGGCCGCACCGCGGCTCGGGGCCTGGATGCGGCGCTGGCCATGATCTGGCTCAAGGAGTACTTTGGCCTGTTGATGGATCGCGTGAAGATCAACGAGGTCTCCACCTTCAACGGCCAGTTATGGGAACCAAAGAGCTGGCCCAGCGATGCCGAAGGGGTTGGCCTGGTCGAAGCTCCGCGCGGCTCGCTGGCTCACTATATCAAGATTCACAATGGCGCCATAGAGAACTATCAAATGGTTGTGCCGACTACCTGGAACGGATCGCCACGCGATGCCAAGGGACAGCGTTCGTCCTTTGAGCAGGCATTGATCGGCACGCCGGTGGCGAAGCTCGACGAACCGGTCGAGATCATCCGCACCATCCATTCCTTTGATCCGTGCCTGGCCTGCGCCGTGCATTTGTATGATCCGCAGGGACGGCACCTTCACCAGGTTTCCTTCGAGTGAGGGCTATGAGTACCCATGGCATTGGCGTAAGAGATGCATTTCGAGCGAACGGCAATGGGCCAGTCGAGTACCGGCGCGTGTACGTGTGGGAATTGCCGGTGCGCGTCTACCACTGGATCAACGCGGTGGCCCTGGTGGGCCTCTGCATCACCGGATACCTGATCGGGGCGCCCATCCGCGCCTTCTATGCGGCTGAGGCGTACCAGCAGTACTGGTTCGCGTGGGTGCGTTTCATCCACTTTGTGTGCGCGTTCGTTTACGTCTTCAATTTCCTGGCGCGGCTCTACTGGGGCTTCGTGGGAAATAAGTATGCAAGCTGGCGAGCCTTCTTCCCGTTCAAGAAATCGCAGCAACAGGAGATCGTCGACGTCATCAAAGCCGACGTGCTTGAAACCAAGATGCACGGGCCCATCTCCACCGGGCACAACGCGCTGGCCGGTTTGATTTACTTCGGCACTTTCCTGGCGTTTGTCTTCCAGTCCATCACCGGCTTCGCGCTTTACTCCGGCATGAGTAACTCGTGGCTGCCGCGGATGTTTACCTGGATCGTGCCGCTGATGGGCGGCGACTCCGGCGTGCGCTTCTGGCATCACACGTTCCTGTGGTTCTTTGTCACGTTTGTCATCATTCACGTCTATCTGGCCTTTTATCACGACTATATTGAGGGCCGCGGCACGGTATCCTCGATTATCGGCGGATGGAAGTTCGATAGGGAGAAGAGTGACAAATAGCCAGGAAACAAATAGCCGGTTCAAGACGCTGGTGCTGGGGCTGGGCAACGTCCTGATGGGCGATGAAGGCATCGGCGTTTATGTAGTACGGGATCTGGAAAAGCACACGCTGCCAGAAGGCGTGGAGTGCCTTGACGGCGGCACGGGCGGCTTTACGCTGCTGGAGCCGCTGGAGGATGCCGGCCGCATCGTGCTGATTGACGCGGCGAATGACGGCCACCCGGTGGGCACCGTCACCCGCACCACGCCACAATTTTCGCGCGACTATCCGCCCACTCTCACGGCGCACGATGTCGGCATGAAAGATCTGCTTGATATGTTTTATATCCAGGGCGGCACGCACGAAATTATTCTCTACGCCATCACCATCGACCCCAAACAGCCGATCCGTGTGAGCCTCTCCCCTGAAGGAGAGAAGGCCGCCGCCGTAGCCGTCGAGCGAATTCTGGCCGAACTGGAAGCCAGCTCAAGCTGAACCCGGATTTCAAAATAGCGATTGCATTTCATTTAGCCCTCGGCTATGATTCATTTATGCAAGGTTGCACCTGTTGTCGCCGCTGTACACTGCTTCGTGCGCGCGGGTAACCTTGGCCTGGAATTCCGATAGACAATCCAAGTTTCTTCGATACCCGCGATACAGCCAGCCTGTCGCGGGTTTTCTATTCCTATCCCCAAAGGAAAACATGACACAAGCCATTGAAATAAAAGAGACAAAAGCTCAAAAGGGCGAACGCCTGAAGCGCGAGAAGAACCCGTGGGAAGCCTTTGACGAGGTGCGCGCCTTTGCCCGCGAAGGCCGCGCCAGCGTGCTGCCCGACTGGGCCAACTTCTACTTCAAGTGGTGGGGCGTCTACACCCAGGGGGACGGCGTGGGCGCGACCGGCGGCAAAGGCGGCGAGGGCCTGGCCTCCGATTATTTCATGATGCGCATCGGCATTCCCAACGGCATCGTCTCCGCCAGCCAGCTTCGCGTCATCGGCGGGCTGACGCGCAAGTACGCTCGCAATCTCGCCGACATTACCGTTCGCCAGGCCATTCAGCTCCACTGGCTCACCATCGAATCGCTTCCCGAGATTGTGGAAGCGCTGGACGCCGCCGGACTCTCGCCCAAGGGCGCCTGCGGCGATGTGGTGCGCAACGTGACCGGCTGCCCGCTGGCCGGCGTGGCGGCGGATGAGCTGGTCGATGCCTCTCCGCTGGCTGACAAGATTACCGAACTGCTCAAGGGCAATCCGGAGTTCTATAACCTGCCGCGCAAATTCAAGATCTCGGTCACCGGCTGCCCATCCTGGTGCTCGCATCCGGAGATCAACGACATCGGCCTCACCGCGACCGAACACAACGGCCAGATCGGCTACTCGCTGCGCGTAGGCGGGGGCCTCTCCAAGGAGCCGCATCTTGCCGTTCGCCTCGACGCCTTCGTCCTTCCCGATCAGGTGCTGGGCGTGGTGCGCGCCGTGGCGGAGATCTTCCGTGAGCAGCAGGGCCTGCGCGAAAACCGCAACGAAGCCCGCCTCAAGTACCTTTTCCTGAAGGAAGGTTGGACCCCCGACAGCTTTCTTGCCGAGCTTCAATCGCGGCTCGACTTCACGCTGCTGCCCGGTGTGCCTGAGCTGGTTCCCGACGATATCTTTCGCGACCACGTGGGCATTCACGCGCAGCGCCAGTCGGGCCTGAGCTACGTGGGGGCATCCGTGCTGCGTGGCCGGCTGAGCGGCGAGCAGTTGGAAGCCGCGGCCGAATTAGCCGAGCGCTTTGGCAGTGGAGCGCTGCGAACCACCGTCAGCCAGAATCTCCTGTTCATCGATATTCCCAACAACAAGACCGCGGAATTGGCGCGGGAACTTGGCCAGCTCGGCCTCCACGTCGACGGATCTAATTTCTGGCGCGGCGCCGTTGCTTGCACCGGCACTGAATTCTGCAAGCTGGCCATTACGGAGACCAAGGGCTTTACCCGCTGGCTGGTGGACGAACTTGAAGAGCGCCTGCCGCAGTTTGATCAGCAGCTCAAGCTGCACGTAACCGGCTGCCCCAACAGTTGCGGCCAGCACTGGATCGCCGACATTGGCCTTGAGGGCAAAAAGATCAAGCACGAGGGCAAACTCACCGATGCTTTTTACTTCTGCGTTGGTGGAGCGGTGGGCAAGCACGCATCCATCGCGCGCCCGGTCGGTTTCCGCTGCCCTGCGCCGCTGGTTCCTGAAGCCATCGAGCGCCTGCTGCGCTTCTACCTGGCCAACCGGTTGCCCGAGGAAAATCTGCGCGCATGGTTCAGCCGCTACTCCAACGACGAACTGCGCGCGCATCTTGCCGGTGAAGTTCTGGAGCCCGTTGAGCGCGACGCGCCTGCGGGCCGCGTTCCGCACGGAGTAGCCGAATGAGGATCAATCGATGAGCCTTCTGCCGATCTTTCTAAAACTCGCCGGCCGCCGCTGCCTGCTGGTAGGCGCGGGCAACGTTGCGCTCGATAAAATCGGTAGCTTGCTCAAGACCGGATTGAAACTTCGCGTCATCGCACCCGATGCGCGGCAGGAGGTTCGGCAGTTGGCCGCTGAAGGCAAAGTTGAATGGATCGAGCGCCGATTTGAGCTCTCCGATCTCGACGGCAATTATCTGGTTATCGCCGCCACCGATTCGCCCGAAGTGAACGCAACTGTTTATCGAGTCGCAGTTGAACGTGGGATTCTATGCAACAGCGTCGACGATATTCCCAACTGCGATTTTTTCTTTGGATCGGTGGTCCGGCGCGGTGATTTGCAGATCGCCATCTCCACTGCCGGAGAAAGCCCCGCATTCGCCCAGCATCTGCGCCGCGAGATCGACAAGCTGCTGCCGGAAGATCTTGGTCCGTGGCTTGAAAATCTGGGTCAAATTCGCCGCGAGATTCTCAAGACGCTTCCCCGCAGCGAGGATCGCAAACTTTTGCTGCATCAACTGGCGCAGCGCCCGGTATTCTCATCCGAACCTGTGATTGAGCAAGACCAGTACACTGTAGCGCAAACGGTTTATCTGGTGGGGGCCGGCCCGGGCGACCCCGATCTGCTCACCGTCAAGGCCGTGCGGCTCATCCGGAGCGCCGACGTGATTCTGCACGACGATCTTGTTCCGCATGCGATTCTCGACTACGCTTCGCCGTCAGCGGAAATCGTCAACGTTGGAAAGCGTTGCGGCACGAAGACCATCACCCAGGAAGAAATCAACGCGCTGATGATCGAGCACGCGCGCGGAAATCGAAGCGTGGTTCGCCTCAAGAGCGGCGATCCGCTCATCTTCGGCCGCGCGGCCGAGGAGATGAATGCCCTGGCTGAAGCGGGCATCGCCTTTCAGGTGGTCCCTGGAATCACCGCCGCATTTGCCGCCGCCGCGGCCATTGGCTGCTCGCTGACCGATCGCCGCAGCGCATCGAACGTGATCTTCTCCACCGGCCATCACTCGCAGTCGCACAACGATGCGCCGCTGCCGGAGTTGGAAGATGCGACCCGCGTCGTTTATATGCCCGGTCGCGACCTCAGTCTGCTGGCCCAGGAATGGCTCCAGCAAGGCCTGCCGCCGGAACTTCCCTGCGCCATCGTCTCCCGCGCCGCCCAACCCGGCCAACAGGTACGGTGTACCACCCTCGCCGCCCTGGGCGATGCCGCGCACACTCTCGCGCCCAGTTTGCTTATCGCCGGCTGGGCCGTCCGAGAGATCGCTGCTGCGAATCAATTAGCGGCAAAATGCATTTCAGTCACAGGCTGAAACTCAAAACAATTTTTAGGAGCAACAGAATGTCAAATACCACTACCGCCGCGCCCCGGCGCGGTATCTCGCTCGACGTATATGCCGTCGCACTTGCGCTTGTTCTGGCCCTGCTCGTGCGCCTCAACCTCATTCCCCCAATCCAATGGTGATTTTTCGAAGGGACTCAGGAATCTATCGAAAAACACTGCGCGTTGAAGGGGACAGGCATTCAGCAGTCTGAAAGCACGTTCGCTTCACGGATCGACCGGCACTTCAACACTTTCAAGGAGATCGAAATGGCCTCTACCGCGTTCACTTCGGAGCACCCCAGCAGTTTCGCCCGCCGCAGCGCCGGTCTCATCCCCGGCCTGCTGCTGCTGGCGGCAGTGGGCTACGCCGGAAAATTCATTGAGCACTCCATTGCCGTTTACACCAAGGCCAACCACATCACCTTTCCCAATATCGAATACGTCCTCTGGGCGATCGTCATCGGCCTGATTATCGCCAACACCACCGGCGTCCCGCGCATCTTTCAGGCCGGCGTGGCTACCTACGAGTTCTGGCTGAAGGCCGGCATCGTGCTTCTGGGCTCGCGCTTCCTGCTCGGAGACGTGCTCCACCTGGGCGGCATTTCACTGCTGCTGGTGGCCATTGCGCTCACGTTGTCGCTGACCTTCATGCACCTGATCGGCCGCGCATTCAAGCTCAAGCCCAAGCTCACTTCCCTGCTGGCTATCGGCTCGGCCATCTGCGGAGTTTCCGCCATCATCGCCGCCAAGCCGGCCATCGAAGCCGACGACGAGGATGCTTCCTACGCCATCGCCGCCATTCTCGCACTGGGCGCTATCTCGCTGTTTACTTTCCCGCTGATCGGCCACTCGCTTCACCTCAGCGACAAGGCTTACGGACTGTGGGCCGGACTGGCCGTGGATAACACCGCCGAAGCCACCGCAGCCGGAGCGCTCTACTCTGACACCGCCGGCAAGATAGCTGTTCTGGCCAAGACCACGCGCAACGCGCTCATCGGATTCGTTGTGCTGGCCTACGCCATCTACTGGGCTTCGCGCGGACAAGCACATGCCGTGGGCAATAAGGCTGCTTTTCTGTGGCGCAAATTTCCCAAGTTCGTTCTTGGGTTCCTGCTCATCTCGCTGCTGGCCACGCTTGCCTTCTTCACCAAGCCACAATTGACGAGCCTGGCAAACCTCTCCCGCTGGGCATTTCTGCTGACCTTTGCCGGAGTCGGCCTGCGCACCAATCTTCGCGAGCTCGGCAAGCAGGGCTGGAGACCATTCGCCGTGGGGGCCATCGGCGAAGTCTTCATCGCACTGGTCACGCTGGGATTGGTCTACGGCGCGGATCGTTATCTGCACCTCTGAGCAAACGCATCCAGGCTCCCCGAGTTCCCACACCAGGGCTGCCTGGGACTTCAATTTTGTCTGCCCTGTGCAAAGCTCGGCGGAAACTCTTAAAGTTTCCCAATTTCGCTTTGCCAGATTGAGATTTTCCAAGAACAGGAATTAAGGCCTCTCTTATCCACAAATACACTGCCTTCCACCGTTGACCGTGCCCTCCACTCTCCGTAGAGTTTGTAATCGGGTGGCAATATTTCCTTCGCCGGCGCGGTGCGAGGCGAGTTGCCGCAGCTTTCTTCAAGAGCGGTCTTGCGCAGCCCCAACGATTCGGAGTGAAGATGCTGAAACTAAAAAAGATCCATATCCTCGGCTTCAAAAGCTTTTGCGACCGCACGGAATTGACCGTGGCGGGAACGGGCATTGCCGTGGTGGTGGGGCCAAATGGATGCGGCAAGTCGAACATCCTGGACGGGGTGAGCTGGGTGCTGGGCGAGCAGAGCGCCAAGAGCTTGCGCGGTACGCACATGCAGGACGTGATCTTTGCCGGTACCCGCGACCGCAAGGCGCTGGGAATGGCGGAAGTGACGCTGACCATGGTGGATCCAGCGGCCTACGAAGGGCCCGTGCCGGTTGAGCAGGAAGTGACGGTGGAGCACGACGGCCCGACTGATTGGGACGAGGACGAGGTGCGCCGCCAGCGGGCAGTCGAGGCAGAGGAGATCATTGCCAACGAGCAGCCGGGACAGGTACTCGATGAGGATGCGCCCGATCAAAATATGAACCAGCCGCAAGCGGGGGCCGCAGCCGAGGGACCGCAGCCGGTGGTGCTCAAGATTCGCCGCCGCAAGTTCCATCGCACGCCGCAAAAGGGCGAAGTGGTGATTACCCGGCGGCTCTTCCGCACCGGGGAAAGCGAGTACCTGCTGAACGGCAAGCTGTGCCGCCTGCGCGATATTCAGGACATTTTTATGGGCACGGGGCTGGGACCGGACAGCTACGCCATCATCGGGCAGGAGCGGATTGGGCAACTGCTCAGCTCCAAGCCGCATGAGCGCCGCTCCATCATCGAAGAGGCTGCGGGCATTACGCGCTTCAAGACCAAGAAGCGTTTGGCTGAGCTGCGCCTGGAGAGCGCCAAGCAGAATCTGGCCCGCGTGGACGATATTTTCGAAGAAGTTACGCGGCAGATGAACAGCCTGAAGCGGCAGGCGGCGAAGGCGGAGCGGTTTGCCGCCGTGCGCGACGAGCTGCGCGGACGGCTGCGCGTGGTGCTGGCCAGCCGGATGGCGCACATGGATGCGGAGCTGGCGCGGCTGGAGCAGGAGATTGCCGCGCTAACGGAAAAGATCAATGGCTCGGCGGCGGAGATTGGAACGCTCGAAGCCAGCCAGCACTCGCTCACCGAGCGCGGCTATGAGCTGGACCGCGAGGGCCAGGAGGCGCAAAACCGCGCCAGCGAAGCGGCTCTGGAGTTGGAACGGGCCACGGCGCGGGAGCGCAGCAACGCCGAACACGTAATCGAACTGGAGACGCGGATTGCTGTTGCCGTCGCGGAACTGGAGCAGACTCGGACGCAGTTGGGTTCGATTGCCGAAGAGCGGGCGCAGCATCACGCGTTTCTTGAGACGGCCGCCGGAGAGGCCAGCGCCTTTCGGCAAAAGGTGGAGGCGAGCCAGCACGAGGCGCGCAAAGCGGCTGAGGAAGTTTTCGTTGCGGAGCGAGAGTTGGAAACCAGCCGCCGACAGGCCATGAACCTGCTGACGCTGGCCGGCAACGCGCGCAACCATACGGCCCAGGGAGAAGAGAGCCTGGCTGCGCTGGAACGCGAGGCTGAGCGTTTGCACGCGGAGCTGGGCCAGGCGCGGAAGGAGCAGGAAACGCTGACTGTGCAGAGCGGTCAGGCCAGGCGTGGATTTGAGTCCGCGGCTGAGGCGCTCAAGCGGCTGGAGAGCGAGATTGCGGCTCTGCGCGAAACCTTGCAGGCCAGGCGGACCGAGGAGAATGCACAGCGCGCGCGGGCCAATGAACTGCGCAGCGAGCAAGCCACCGTAACCGGGCGGCGCGAGTCGCTGCAGGCGCTGATTCGCAATCACGGGTACTCCTCTGACACTGTGCGGCGGCTGCTGAAGCCGGGTGCGTTTGCCCCTGGCAGTACGCCAGTAGGCACGCTGGCGGACTTTATGGAGGTGAGCGGCGAGCATGAGGCGGTGGTGGACGAGTTCCTGCGCGAAGAGCTGAATTATGTGGTGGTGGAAAGCTGGGGAGCTGCCGAGGAGGGCGTTCGCCTGCTTAAGACCGGCGTGGATGGCCGCGCCACCTTCCTGATCCATCCCACTTCTCCCGCGGGAGGCAAACTGTTTCCGGAGAGCAAGGATTCAATTCAGGCTCCCGGCGTGACCCCGTTGAAGGACTCGATCAAGGTGCTGAACGGCTTTGGGAGGTCTCTGGAAGAGATCCTGCCCAAGCTCAGGAACGGTTACCTGGTGGAGAACTCCGGGCTGGCGCAGCAACTGGCCACCAGTTACCCCTCCGCCTATTTCCTTACGCCGGAGGGTGAGTGCTTCCACAATGTGACGGTAACCGGCGGCAAGCCGGCTAGCGAGGGCCCACTGGCGCTCAAGCGGGAGCTGCGCGAGACCGAAACCCGGCAGGCCAAGCTGGAAACCGGAGTAGCCCAGGCGGAGGCGGAAGCGGCAGCGCTGACCAGGACCATCGAGGAAATAATGCAGAAGTCCGCCGCGGCGGACGAAGAACGGCGGCAGGCGGAGACCGATACCGCCAACCAGGGCGCGGCGCTGAAGCAGATGGAGGGCGAGGCACAGCGCATCGAGCGGCGGATCGATGAGTGGGAGGCGCAGGCAGCACGCAACAAGGACGCGCGCGAAGCCAAAAAAGCCGGCATCGAGCAGAAGCGCGAGGAGACTGTGCGCCTGGAGGCCGAGCACGCGCAGGCTGAGGCCGGTTTGGATGAGTTGCAGGCGCAACTGGCCACGCTGCGGCAAAAGCGCGAAGGATTGCAGCAGGAGGCGGCGCAGGTGACCGCGGAACTGGCCGGCCTCGAAGAGCGCCGTCGCGGCGCTGAAGCAGCCTTCCAGCGCATTGACCGGCTCCATGCCGACCTGGAGCGCCGGGTGCTGGCTATTGAGCAGCAGAGGACGGCGGCTGAGCAGGAGCGGGGACAGCGCATCGGCGAAAGCGCCACGCTGGCTACGCGGCAAAAGGAGCTGGAGGCCTCGCGCGCCGAAGCTTTGGCACTGGCACAGACCGTTGCCGGTCAGGCGCAGGCGCTGCGCCACGAATTGACCACCATCGAAGCGCTACTGAAGAACGGCCGCGCCTCGCTGGACCAACTGCGCGAGAACCGCGCGACCCGTTCCAGCGAAGTGGCCAGGCTGAGCTCCGATCTTGAGCACCTTGAAGGCAGCTGCCTGAACGAGGTGAGCGTCGAGGCCCAGGTACTGCGCGCCGACGAGCAGATCGAACGCATTGCGGACGAAGCTCTGGTTGCCGAGGAGGAGACCTGCCGGGCGCTGCGCCAGCGCATCGAGCAGATGGGCCCGGTGAACATGATGGCTCTCGATGAGTACAAGGAGACTGCCGAGCGCCACGGCTTCCTGGATACGCAGCGCAAGGACCTGATGGAGTCGATCGAGAACACGCAGGACACCATCAAGGAGATCGATCAGATAACGCGCACCAAGTTTGACGAGGCCTTCGCCAGGATCAACGAGAACTTCGCCAAGGTTTTCGCTGGGCTCTTCCAGGGCGGGCAGGCCTTCCTGCGCGTCACCGACCAGGAAAATCAGGCCGAGAGCGGGCTGGATATCGTGGCCTCGCCGCCGGGAAAGAAGCTGCAGAATGTGCTGCTGCTCTCAGGCGGCGAAAAGTCGCTGACCGCGCTGGCCCTGCTGGTGGCCATCTTCCAGTTCCAGCCCAGCCCCTTCTGCGCGCTCGACGAAGTGGACGCGGCGCTGGACGAGACCAACGTTGGCCGCCTGGCCGATCTGCTGCGCTCTTTGAGCCGGGATACGCAGTTCCTGCTGGTTACCCACTCCAAGCGCATGATGCAGACCGCCGATATGATCTACGGCGTAACCATGCAGGAGCCTGGCGTCTCCAAAGTGGTGAGCGTGCGCCTGGGCGGCCGCGAGCAGCAGCGCGCAACGGCATAATTTTGTTTAGATGGGATGTTGCCGGACGACTGAACACTGACCGCTGATCACTGTTTTAAGACAAAAAAATCGCCCCCGAAGGAAGTCTTCGCTTCGGAGGCGCTTGCATTAAAAATAAAAAACAAGATAAAGACGGGGACCAGTAGCCGGCGCTGGAGGTCGGTAGCGCGCGGCTACTGGTGATCCCTATATTACGAAGCTAGCCGCGGCTTCCCCTTTCCACTGCTGCCCCGTGTCTCCCGGCTCTAAGAGAGCGCACTTACATGCTCTCTGAACCATGTTGACAAATGGAGTTTCTCCCATCAGGAAAGACCGTTCCGTGACGGCCATCACAAGGGTTCGTTCATTTTTTCCACAAATCTGTGTTTTCGATTAGACCACGTCATCCCCTCCCCGTTACTGGTCAATTTTGAGCACGTTGCAAGAAGAATCCTTGAATTGACAAAATGTGGCTCCCACTGGAAAAATCGGAACTTCAGTTCCCTCCGAGGTAATACTTCCCGTGAATGCTCTCCTGAATACGAATCTAGGTACAACGCCCCTGCTTGGCCGAGGCAAGGTGCGCGATCTTTATGCGGTGGGCGATGACCTGCTGTTGGTGGCCACCGACCGCATTTCGGCATTCGACCACGTCCTCGCCACTGGTATTCCCGGCAAAGGCAAGATTCTGACCCAGATTTCGCTATTCTGGTTCGATTTACTGGCAGATATTGTGCCCAACCACCTGATCGCCTCCAATGTGGCCAAATTTCCCGCCGCATTGCACCCCTATGCCAATCAGCTGGAAGGCCGTTCCATGCTGGTGAAGCGGGCCAAGATGTTTCCCGTGGAGTGCGTGGTGCGGGGCTACCTGACCGGTTCGGGCTGGAAGGAGTACCAGAAGGCGGGAACCGTATGCGGCATTCCCATCCCGGCAGGGCTTCTCGACGGGTCGCGTCTTCCGGAGCCTCTCTTTACTCCCTCCACCAAGGGCGAGGCTGGCGTGCATGACGAGAACATCTCCTTTGATCAAGCTGAAGCGCTCGCCGGCGCCGCCGATGCCGCGGAGCTGCGCCGCCTGACGCTGGAAATCTACAAACGGGCTGCCGGCCATGCCGAGTCCCGCGGGCTGATTTTGGCCGACACAAAATTTGAGTTTGGCAGAACCGCGGCAGGGATTATCCTGGCCGATGAGGTATTGACGCCGGATTCCTCGCGCTTCTGGGAGGGCCAGACCTGGAAGCCCGGAGGGGCGCAGCCTTCATTCGACAAACAATTCGTGCGCGATTATCTTGAATCCATCCACTGGAACAAGCAGGCGCCCGCGCCTGGGCTGCCGGACGAGGTGGTGGAACGCACACTGGACAAGTATCTTGAAGCCTTCCGCAGGCTGACCGGGCAGGATCTCAGTTTGTAGATCATAGATGGAGCACAATATGGCTTGGATATACACAATGACGATGGTGGATTGGGTGATCGCTTTCATCATGGTGATGGCTGTGCTTGGCGGGCTCTCGCAAGGCTTCTTCCGTTCGGCCTGCTCGTTGGGCGGGCTGGTGCTGGGTGTGGCGATTGCATCCTGGAATTACGGTCACGTCGCAGCGCTGTTTATGCCGGTGATTCGCATCCGTGGCGTGGCCGACTGCATAGCATTCCTGGTGATTGCGCTGCTGGTGATGGCGATTTTTAATATCCTCGGGAATTTTCTGGCGAAAACTTTTCATGTGCTCGGATTGGGCTGCCTTGATGGATTAGCCGGCGCCATCTTTGGATTCTTTCAGGGCATCATTCTGGTCACGTTGGGCATCCTCGTGATCGTGGCGTTCTTTCCTCCGGCACGCTTTCTGGCCGAGGCCCGCTTGCCCAGGCTGTTTTTTGGGTCTTGTCATCTGAGCGCCAGCATGAGCCCGCACGATTTGGCGGAGCGCGTGCGGGAGGGACTGAAGGAACTGGAAGAGAAAACGCCGGTGTGGATGCATCCGCGCCAGGGAACTTCGTAAATTTTGCCACGCACAGCCCGGAAAAATAGGTCATGATATTGAAGCGGCAAGAGGTGAACGTGAAACGAGAACTGGATAGCCTGGTGACGCAAATGCATTCCAGCGGCATTTCCTACGAGGATGCCGTTCATGAGTTCAAGAGGCAATATCTACGCGAAGTATTGGTTGCGCACCGGGGAAACCAGTGTAAGGCGGCTGAAGAGTTGGGGATACACCGCAATACCCTTAGCCGGACCATGGCGGAATTGGGGCTGGATCTGGCCGAAGTTCGCGCCGGGCTCAAGCGTCCGCCGCGCAGCGAGCGTCCTGTATTCAGCGCGGTACGTCCAATATACCGCCAAGGCTGAAAACACCGTCTAAAGGACATGCTGACAATTCCAACTACCAATGAAGCGCGCGTCGCCATCGAACCGGGCTTTGCCTGGGACGAGCAGGACGCTTATCTGTTCGATATCGACGGCACGCTGTTGCGCAGCCGCGACCGCGTCCACTTTGACTCCTTCGCCGCCAGCGTTCAGCGGGTCACGGGATTCGAGGTTACGCTCTCCGGCATCCTGCTGCACGGAAGCACGGATACGGCCATTCTGCGCGAGGCCTGCCACCAGGCCGGCATTGCGGCCAAGGTTCTGGAGCAACGCACCGAGGCGATTCTCGAAGCGATGCGCCACGCGGTTGCCGAACGGCGCCAAGAGCTGGACCTGGTGCGTATGCCCGGCGTGGAGCAGGTGCTGGACTACCTGGCGAAAAAAGGCGCGCTGTTGGGCGTGGCCTCAGGCAACCTGGAGACCATCGGCTGGATCAAGGTTGAGCAGGTCGGCCTGCGCGAGTGGTTCCGCTTTGGCGGCTTCAGCGACAGTTTTTCTGTCCGCTCGGAGCTGATAGCTCACGCGGGGCTCAAGGCCAGGGAGTTGGCCGGCTCCGGGGCCCAGATTTGCGTGGTAGGCGACACCCCGCGCGATATTGAGGCGGCGCGCGCTAATTTCATGTCTGTAATCGCCGTAGCCACCGGCAGGTACAGCTTCAATGAGCTGCTGGCGCTTCAGCCGGAGGTTTGCGCCTCCACGCTGGCTGATCTGCTGGCGTTTACACGGACCGCGCAGTGAAACCGACGAGAAAGCAATCGAGCGCGGCTAGAGTGAGGCGATGGGCCCGCCAGGGTACGGCTGCACTCCTGCTGCCTGTTTTCCTGGGCGCCACTTCGGCCCAGACTGCGAATCCACTCCCTCCGCAACAGCCACCGCCCGCGCAGGCCGCGCAACCCCAATCCTCGCCTTCCGCTGCCTCGCCGGCAAGCCAAAGCACCGCCCCGGCTGCCGGTCCAGTTCAGGAGGTCCAGGAGGTCCAGCCGGCCAAAACGGTGCGCAACGGTGACCGCCGGCGCGCCGCCAAGCTCTACCTGCAAGCCAGCAAGCTCTTCGAAAAGGAGAGTTTTGAAGAGGCCATGCTCGACTACCGGAAGGCAGCCGAGCTTGACCCCTCCAATCGCGAATACTCTTTGGCAGCCGATGTTGCCCGCAGTCACGCGGTAACGGCGCTGCTGCAGACCGCGACCAAGGACCGGCTGAAAGACGATGGGCCAGGCGAACGCGCCGCACTGGCTCACGCCCTGGAACTCGACCCCCAAAACATGGAGGCCACCGAGCTGCTGTATGAGCTGAGCGACGAAGCCCTGCGCGGGCAGTCAATTCCCCTCTACGAGCAGACTTCAAGCACGATGGGCGGACCCGTGAAGCTGATGATCGAGACCAAGGTGCACAGTTTTCACGTTCACGCCGACCAGGCCAAGGTGATCCAGGAGGTTTTCAGCGCATACGGGCTGGATGCCACCCTGGACGAGAGCATCAAGCCCGGTCAGATTCACCTGGACATGGATGACGCCACCTTCGAAGAGGCCACACGGGTTCTGGGCATGCTCACCAATACGTTCTATGTTCCCCTTGACCCACACCGTGTGCTGGTGGCCAAAGATACCCGCGATAACCGCGCGCAGTTCATTCGCCAGGAATTGGAGACCGTCTACCTTTCGGGGCTGTCCGAAACGGAAGTGGCCGATGTGCTCAACCTGGCCAAGAACGTCTTTCAGATCACGCAGGCAGTGAAAGATTCCACCGCCGGCACGATTACTCTCCGCGCGTCGGAAACCATGCTGAACGCCTTCAATGCTACGCTGCGCGAACTGCTGGAAGGGCGCAGCCAGGTGCTGATCGACGTGCGCCTCATTGAGATTGCGCACACCAGCCAAATGAACACCGGAGTGCAGCCGCCGCAGACCTTTACCGCCATTAATGTTTATGCCGAGGAACAGTCCATTCTGACCGCGAACCAGAGCACGGTGCAGCAGATTATCTCCTCGGGGCTGGCTTCTCCGGGAGATACTCTGGCGATTCTCGGCATTCTGCTGGCCGCAGGCGATATATCGAGTTCGGTGTTTTCCAACGGAATCGCTCTTTTTGGCGGTGGGATCACGCAATCAGCGTTGTCGCCGGGTACGATGACAATGAATCTTGACCTGAACTCCTCTGACTCGCGTCAGTTGGAAGAGCTTGAGTTGCGAGTGGCCGACGGGGAGGATGGAACGCTGAAAGTAGGCGAGAAGTATCCCATCCAGACCTCCTCTTTCTCCAGCCTGTCACCCGCCTTATCCAATATCCCTGGACTGACCGGCGCGGGAAGCTCCAGCGCTCTGAGCTCGCTGCTATCTGCCGCCTCAGCCGTTCCCAACGTTCCGCAGGTGGAGTATCAGGACCTGGGCTTGACCCTGAAGGCAACCCCCAGAGTGATGCGCAACGACGAAGTCTCCCTGTCCATGGATCTGAAGATCGATGCCCTCTCAGGAACCTCCAATGACGGCAATCCCATCCTCGATAATCAGGCCTATTCCGGGGTGGTAATGCTCAAAAAGGGCGAGAGTGTGGTGGTGGTGGGCATGGTGGACAAGCAAGAGAGCCTCGCCCTCAGCGGCTTGCCGGGATTCAGCGAGATTCCCGGCATGAACGACGTAACCGACAAAAACACCCAGAAAAGCTCCTCGACGCTGCTGATCATCATGACGCCCCACGTCGTCCGCGGAACACACGCGGCAGGCCACTCGCCGGTGATGAGGATCGATAAGGGCACGCAGGCGCACTAGAGATTGCGCCTTCACGGCAAAAACAAACCCCTCTACAAGGCCATCCCCATCGGGATCGCTCAGTAGAGGGGTTTGTATTGCTTTGCCGCGGATCAGAGAATCGGAGGCTCGGAGGCTCCCGGCTTAATAGGCTACGCCGTCCGCCTTGGCCTGGTACCGGACGATCTGCTTGAGGGTCTCGTAGGGAACGGACGCGGGCGCCGGGCGTCCGTTGATCATCAGCGTGGGAGTCTGGCTGATCTTCAAATCCTCGGCCAGCTTGACTGAAGCATCCACCGCGGCTTTGGTCTCCGGGCTTGAGGCGCAGGCTGAAACTTTGGCCGGATCCAGGCCTGCCTTGGTCACCGCGCTGTTCAGGGTTAGAGTGGCGCCGTCAGGGGTCGCCAATCCATCCTGGCCATCGTAGACGGCCGAGGCGAAGGTGAAGAATGCATCGCTGCCGCCCAGCTTGTTTACGCAGACGCCGTAATCAGCAGCTCCCCTGGCCGCGGAATGCTGCGGCAGCGGCAGGCTCTGGTAGATGATGCGTGCCTTGGGAAAATCCACCGCCAGTTTGTCCATGTTGGCCTGCGCCTCCTTGCAATGGGGGCACTGGAAATCGGCAAATTCCACAATCTCAAGGTCCTTTGAGGCTGAACCGCGGTAGGGACCTGCAGCGTGCGCCATCAGGATATCGCGATTTTCAGAGAACGGATGGTCGCCGAAGGGCATCAAATCGTCGCGGGCGATGATGTGCTTGCCGTCGGGCATCGTATAGAAGACGAACTGATAGGGCTTCTGCTTGGAACCCTTATCCCCAATCAGCACAAACACCCTGCTGACGCCTTCCACCGGAGTCTTGAGGATGGCCTCGATCTCCCATACGTTGTTGTCGTCGAAGCCCAGGTTGGCCTCGATAAATTTGTTCACCAGATCCTTGCTCGGCGTTGAGGCGGTGAAATTTGCCGGGTCGGGCTTGGGAAACAACGGCGCCACGACGGGGGCCGGCGCGGAGGGGGTTTGCGCTGGTGCTGTAACAGGAGCAGCCTGAGCGGGAGCGGCCTGTGCGGCGGCCGGAGCGGCTGCTGCGGGAGCGGCCTGAGCCGTCTGCTGTGCAGCGGCCGCGAACGCAAACAGGAACAGCCCAACCAGAGCGAAAACACTGGCAAGACGAAGGCTGGATAGATGGGTAATGGAACTATGGACAGACGGACGAATCAAGCTGTTTCTCCTTAAACTGTGGGAAAACTCCCATCATCTAGCTTATACCTTAGACCTGCACTTTGACCGCTATGGGGAACCTGCGGCCCATGCCAAACGACTTGGTGGTGACCTTCAGAACCGGGGCGGCCTGCTGGCGCTTATACTCGGAACGCTCCACCAGGCGCACTACCTGTTGGACGAGTTCGAAGGGAAATCCGTTTGCTTGCGCGATGCGCTCGGGGGTCTCATAGCGCTCCACGTAGGCTTCGAGAATCGGATCGAGAACCTCATAGGGCGGCAACGAGTCAGTATCCATCTGGCCGGGACGCAGCTCGGCGGAGGGCGGCTTGGTAAGAATCGCCTCGGGAATCACCTCGCCGGAGCGATTGAGCCAGCGGCAGACCGCGTAGACGCGCGTCTTAACCAGGTCACCAATCACCGCCAGCGCACCCACCATATCGCCGTAGAGGGTGCAGTACCCCACGGCCATCTCCGATTTGTTGCCCGTGGTGAGCACCAGGGCAGAGAACTTGTTGGAGAGCGCCATCATCAGCACGCCGCGAATGCGGGACTGGATGTTCTCTTCGGTGGTATCCGGACTGGTTCCCGCAAACAGTGGCGCCAGAGAGCGGGTGTACTGCTCAAAAAGAGCGCTGATATTGATCACTTCAAAGCGAATGCCCAGGTTGGCCGCCAGCCGGCGGCTGTCGTCGATGGAGCCCGCCGAAGAGTATGGACTGGGCATCCCGACGGCGACCACATTCTCCGCGCCCAGAGCGTCTTTGGCGATGGCCGCCACCAGCGCCGAGTCGATGCCGCCGCTCAAGGCCACCAGGGCTTTGTGAAAGCCGCACTTGCGCACATAATCGCGCGTGCCAAGGACCAGCGCGTGGTATGCGGCCGCAGTATCGTCCTCGTCCGGCGCGGGTACTTGAGGCGCCTCAAAAGGATCGACCAGCACCAGATCCTCCTCAAACGAGGCTGCCTGGGCAATCAACTCTCCGTGCGCATTCAGGGCCAGCGAGGAGCCGTCGAAGAGCAGGCTGTCGTCCCCGCCCACCTGGTTGGTCATCAGCACGGGAATGCCATCCCGCCGCGCAATCGCCGCCAGCATCTGGCGGCGCATGGCGCGCTTGCCGTGCCAGTAGGGCGACGAAGACAAATTGATATGCACCGCTGGATTTTGGCGCATCAGCTCTTCCATGGGATCGACCGTATACAACCGCCGCGGCCAGAAGTTCTTATCGTTCCAGGCGTCCTCGCAGATAGTGATCGCCAGCCGCACGCCGTCCAGTTCCACCACCTGTTGTGATCGCGCCGCGGCAAAGTACCGTTGCTCGTCGAAGACGTCGTAGAACGGCAGCAAACGCTTATGCTGCTCCAGCAACAGACGTCCTCCATCCAGCAGAATGGCGGCATTCACAGCCGGTTTACCCGTCTCTGCTTCAGCCGGAAGAGCCACGCCCGCCAGCACGGCGGTTGGCAAATCGCGCGTTGCCTCGGCCAGCTCATCGACGGCGGAACGGCAGCGGGTCAGGAAACTTGGTTTCTCAAGGAAGTCGGCGGGAGGATAGCCGCAAATGACCAATTCTGAAAAAACTGCAAGCTGAGCGCCCAGCGCCGCCGCGCGACGGCTGGCGGCAACAATTTTTTCGAGATTTCCCGTGAAATCTCCTACCGTTGGATTGATCTGGGCCAGCGCGATCTTCACATATATAGTTTAATCCGGCTCAACGAATGGACCGCCTCGATTAGCTGTTAGCTCGTACCGTCGCCCGAAGCATTTCGTCCTCAATTGCGGCCCATACCCTTGTCAGGAATGCCAGGAGTCAGTAGCTAAAAGCTAGAAGCTAAATGCTAGAAGCTGCCCTTAAGAACCGGTTCCCGCAAGAACAACACCGATGGTGCGCAGGATGATCTTGATATCCAGCCACAGGCTCCAGTTCTCGATGTAGGCCACATCCAGCGAGATATAGCTGTCGAACGAGGGGTCCTGGCGCGCTTGCACCTGCCACAGTCCGGTAATGCCCGGAGTGACGTCGAGCCGGCGCAGATTGCTGAGCTTGTACTCCTTCACTTCGCTGGCCAGGGGCGGTCGAGGACCGACGATGCTCATGTCGCCACGCAGAACATTGAAGAACTGAGGCAGTTCATCGATGGAATATTTGCGCAGGATGCGGCCCAGCCGCGTGATGCGGGGATCGTTGGTGATCTTGAAGAGCACTCCCTCGCGCTCGTTCATGTGCATCACGTCGGCGCGGCGCTTCTCCGCGTCGAAAACCATGGTGCGGAACTTGGTGCAGCGGAAGACGCGGCCCTTCTTGCCGATGCGCTCCGACGAGTAGAACACGGGGCCGCGCGAATCCAGCTTGATGGCGATAGCCACGGCCAGCAACAAGGGCGATATGAAGATCAAAATCAGGCTGGAGAGCGCCAGATCGAGCGCTCGCTTGAGCAGCAGGCCAAGCTCTGGCGTCCGGCCGCAGTGCAACGGAATGGTGGCGAACTGGCCAATATACTCGACAGGGCTGCTCCATGTGAGGCCGTCATACATATCGGGAACCACGCGCAAATCCACGCTGTGCCTGCGAGCCCGGTCCAGCACGTCCTTCACAATCCCGCCCTCGCAGGAAGCGGTAAAGAAGATTTCATCCACAAATTGCTTGCGGACGTTTTGAAAGAGCGTATCGATCGTGCCCACCACATCGCCAGAAGCTGCCGAAAACCGGGAGCCGGAGCCGGGAAAGTCAATGAATCCCTTGAAGGTGTAGCCGAGGCTGCGAATGCTCTCCAGATGATGACGGAGCGCATGCGCCTCAGGCCCGGTGCCCACGATGAGCACGTTGCGCGTGCCCACTCCACGGTTGAAGCGCCGGTAGATGATGGCGCGATGAGCTAGCCTGCGCAGGCTGAGCGTAATGGTAACCAGGCCCACCGTGACCAACACGATGCTGCGGGGAATGTCTCCAGCGTGAACCAGGTAAAGTGTGCCGGTGAGCAGCAGGCCGGCGGTCAAGCAGGCCTGTACGCTCAACTTCTGCTCATGCAGCAGGCTGGTCATGCGCATGGGGTTATACAGATGCAACCGCTGGCTGATCATCATCAGCGCCAAGATAAATCCGCACACCAGGGCCAGCAGTATGCCCATCGAACGGTCTTGAATGAGAGTGCCGTGCCAGATTCCCCGCGCGGCGGCCACAGGTCCCATATGGAATGAGTACAGCGTGGCGAATGCGGCGGACAGCAGGATGGTAATCCCATCCAGAGTCATCCATAGCTTTGACGTGCCTCGCGCACTGCGCGAAGAATTCGCCGCTGGCTCACCATTTAGTTCAGGAGAAGACGATACCGAAGCCGATCCTCTTTCCCAGAAATTCGATGTCGCCATATGCTTCAATTAGACCTCAGAAATAAATTCTCCAGGGGGAACGTACATGGGTGACTAACAAAGATAACCTGGACCGGGGATTAAAGATCGCTGGGATAGAAACCTTTGCGAACCTACCAAGTATACAAAATCCTGCCTGATTACAGCATATCCCACGTAGGTGGGACTTCCGTATAACTCTGGTAAGTTACCCCCGGCGTTGATGCTGTACAAGCATAGCTCCGCATAGTCGACCCATAGCAAGCAAAATCATTGGAGTTCATGGTTACTAAACGATAAATAATTCATTCCGTAGGTAATATATAGGCGTCGAGGGTAAGAAACTGCTGAATATTCGGATCGGGAGACGCCAGAAAATCCTTGAGCGGGCCGAAGAACAGGGCGCGACCCTGATGGAGGAAGAGCACCAGATCGGCGAGCCGCTCGGCAAAGCGCATATCGTGCGTAACCACGATGCTGGTGAATCCGAGCCGGTCTTTGGCTCTCTGAATCAGGGAGCCAAGGCGGCGTGCAATGATGGGGTCGACCATGGTGGTTGGCTCGTCGTAGAGCACCACCTCGGGCTGTGCCGCCAGTGCGCGGGCCATGGCCACTGCGCGTTTGCGTCCGGTGGAGAGGCCGGACGGCAAGGAGTCCACCACATCGTCAGCACCCACCAGGCCGAGCAACCACCCCACCAACATCTCGATCTTTTCTTCAGATAGTTTTCCCATCTCGCGCAGCGGGAACGCGACGTTCTCGCGCACGCTCAACGAATCAAAGAGCGCGCCGTTCTGAAAGACCATGGTCACGCGCTTGCGAATGGCCTGCATGCCCTCTTCGCCGAGACCGGTAATCTCCTGGCCCTCGACCTGGATGGTGCCCGAATCCGGCTTGAGGAAGCCCATCAGCATGCGCAAAGCCACCGACTTGCCTACGCCGCTGCGGCCCAGAATGCAGAGAGTCTGGGTGCGGCCCACTGAGAAGCTCACGTCCTCAAGAACCGCCCGGCCATTGAAGGAAATGCTTACGTTTTTGAAGTCAATGACGATCTCGGAGATAACGGCTTGTTCCAGGGCGGACCGCACCTGCTCACTGCCGCGTGATCCTGCCAGCGCCTCATCAAACTGCGAATTGGAGGTGGAATCGGGCATAGCCGTGGAATCAGCTTACGCGATAATTCGCTGGCTGTGAACCTCTAAATATGTGAGCATCTGCCAACTCAACCGCCTGTCTCCTCCAGGAAGCGAATCAGCGACTCGATGCCCAGCTCGAAGTTCTTCAGGTGGAACTTCTCATTTGGGGCGTGGATGTTGTCGTCGGGAAGGCCGAAGCCCATCATTACGCTGGGAGCGCCCAGGTTGCGGTCAAAGTCGCCTACGATGGGGATGGACCCGCCGGAGCGGATAAAGACCGTATCCTTGCCCCAGACCTCATGCAATGCACGGGTAGCTGCACGAATGTACGGATTGTCGACGGGAATCAGGCTGGGCTCGCCGGAGTGGATCAGCCGCACTTCGACATCCACGCCCGCGGGCGTGATCTTTTCCACGTAGCTCTTGTACTGGGCAAAGGCCTTGGCCGTCGTCATGCCGGGAACCAGGCGCATGGAGACCTTGGCCAGAGCCTTGGCGGGAATCACCGTTTTTGCGCCGGCGCCGGTAAAGCCGCCGGGGATTCCGTGCACGTCCAGCGTGGGCCGCGCCCAGGTGCGCTCCAGCACACTGTAGCCGGCCTCGCCCACCAGTTGCTTTGAACCCACCTCGGTCTTGCGATAGTGCTCTTCGTCGAAGGGCAGGCTCTTCCATGCGGCCAGCTCCTCGGGGCTGGGGGGAATAATGTCGTCGTAGAAGCCGGGGATGAGGATGTGACCGTTCTCATCCTTGAGCTTGGTCAGAATCTCCGCCAGCGAAAAAAACGGATTGGGAGCCGCTCCGCCGTACATGCCGGAGTGCAGATCTTGCTTAGCGCCGCGCACTTCAAGCTCGGTGTAGATCATGCCGCGAAGACCTACGCACAGGGTGGGCAGGCCGGGTGCAAAAAGCTCAGTGTCCGAGATGAGGGCGAAGTCACACTTCAATTCCGGCGGCTTGGTGGAGACAAAGCTCGCAATTCCCTCCCCTCCCACTTCCTCGTCGCCTTCCAGCAGCACTCGCACGTTCAGCGGCAGCCCTTTGTTGGCGGCCAGCAGCGACTCAAGAGCCTTTACCTGCGCCCACACCTGCCCCTTGTCGTCACAGGTTCCACGGCCGTAGAGGTTGCCGTCGCGCTCTGTGGGCTCAAAGGGCGGAGAGAGCCACTCGTCCAGCGGATCGACCGGCTGCACGTCGTAGTGACCGTAGACCAGCACGGTGGGCTTGCCCGGGGCATGCAGCCAGTCGGCATAGACCAGGGGGTTGACTACGGTTTCAATGAGCCGCACGTTCTCCATGCCGATGCGCTTCAGCTCGGCAGCCAGCGTCTCGGCGGCTTTTTTGCAATCGTCCTTGTGCTCGGGCAGCGTGGAGATGGACGGAATGCGCAGCAGGGCCTTTAATTCATCGAGAAAGCGCGGGTAGTTCTGGCGGGCGTAAGTGACTGCGGACGAAGACATAGACGTACTCCAACAAAAAAGTAATTCGACAGTGGAGAGTATAGACCCCAGAGGCCGTCTGCGGCAGCAGGCTCGAAGAAGTATACGGAGGCGGTTAAGCAAAGGAGACGGCATCGGCCTGCGTGGCTTTGATAGCGCAAGGCAGTACTCTTAAGAGAGATGCCTCCGATTCTCAACGCGCAATCCGTGACCAAGCAATTCGGCGCCACGCCTTTATTTCGCAATATTTCACTCACCGTCGAAGACGGAGACCGGATCGGCCTGATCGGCCCCAATGGCGCGGGCAAATCCACGCTGCTGGCGCTGCTTGCCGGACAGGTCGAGCCGGACTCCGGCGAACTGGCCGTGCGCAAACGCGCGTGCGCCGCTTACGTGCCGCAGGACTCGCGTTTTGCACCCGGCCTAACCATTCGCCAGGTGCTGGAGCGGGCGCTCAGCGGAGCGCATGTGAGCGAGGCCGAGCGCGAAGGCCGTCTGCGCGAACTCACCGGCCGCGCCGGTTTTACCGACCTCAACGCCGAAGCAGCCTCGCTCTCCGGCGGATGGCGCAAGCGGCTGGCCATTACCGAGGCCATGGTCATTGAGCCGGAAGTGATGCTGCTGGACGAGCCCACCAACCATCTCGACCTTGCCGGCATCGAATGGCTGGAAGAACTGCTGCGCGCATCCTCTTTTGCCGCCGTCACCGTCAGTCACGACCGCTACTTCCTTGAATCCACTTCCAGCCAGATTGTGGAGCTGAATCGCATCTATGCCGATGGATTGTTCCGCGTGAAGGGCACATTTAGCCGGTTTCTTGAAGAGAAGCAGGCGTATCTCGAAGCGCAGAACCGCCAGCAGGAGAGCCTCCGCAACCTGGTCAAAACCGAGATTGAATGGCTGCGCCGCGGACCCAAGGCTCGCACCACCAAATCGAAGGCCCGCATCGATACAGCCAACGCAATGATCGGCCAACTGGCTGATATGAACGCGCGCACTGCAGTGAGCTCAGCCGGCATCGACTTCGACGCGAGCATGCGCAAGACCAAACGGCTGGTCGAGTTCAAAGGCGTGGCCTGCGAAGTGCCGGGCGGCGACCTTTCCAATGAAACTGGACCAAAGAATGAAAAGAGCCAGCGGCTCTTCTCGGGATTGAATTTCATCCTTACCGCGGGCATGAAGGTGGGCCTGGTGGGGCCGAACGGCAGCGGCAAAACCACTTTGCTGCGCTTGCTGCGCGGTGAGATTGAACCCGCCGAGGGAAGCATTCGCCGGGCTGATGCGCTGCGCATGGTTTACTTCAGCCAGACGCGCGAACTGGATGAGAGCCTGACGCTGCGCCGCGCTTTGGCTCCGGAGGGCGACTCCGTCATGCACCAGGGACGCATCGTGCACGTAGCGAGTTGGGCTGCCCGCTTCCTGTTTACCGGCGAGCAACTGAATCAACCGGTGCGCAATCTCTCTGGCGGCGAGAGAGCGCGTGTGCTCATCGCCAAGCTGATGCTGGAGCCGGCCGACGTTCTGCTGCTCGATGAGCCGACCAACGATCTGGATATTCCCACGCTGGAAATTCTGGAAGAGAATCTGCTCGATTTTCCCGGAGCGGTGGTGCTGGTCACTCACGACCGTTACCTGCTGAACCGCGTCTCCAGCACCGTCCTTGGCCTCGATGGCCGCGGTCACACGGGGCGCTTCGCCGACTATGCACAGTGGGAAGACTGGCTCGAAGAACTGGACAGAACCAAACAAGGCGGACTTGAGCAGGAGAAGCAGCAACGCCGCTCCGACGGTTCCAGTTCCAGCCAGCGATCAGGCTCGGAGCCGCCGTCGAATTCCGGCAAAAAGAAGAAGCTCTCCTACATTGAAGCCCGCGAGTTTGCCGCCATTGAAAAACGCGTGGAGAAATCCGATGCACGCCTGGCCGCCGCCCGCGACCGCGTCGAGCAACCGGAGATTGCAACCAATGCCGCAGCGCTCCAGCAGGCGCTCGATGAACTGGATGCGGCGCAGCACGAAAATGATGCGCTCTACGCGCGCTGGGCGGAGTTGACGGAGAAGGCGGGTTGAAACGCAGCGGTTTGCGAATCTATTAATACTCTATCGCTCGCCCCAGCTCAGTTTGCTGCGCAGCGCCTCAAAGAAGCCGCTCTCGCTGAGCCGGATCAGATTGACGGTGTGGCTGGAGCGCCGGCAGCGGACCTCGTCTCCCAGTTGCAACTCGACCGCCGTTTGACCGTCCACGGTGAGCAGCGCCAGCTTGGAAATGCCCTCGACCCGCACAGTGAGCAACGCGTCGCCGCGCACCACGATGGGCCGCAGCGTGAGCAGGTGCGGACAGATGGGCGTGACCACCAGCGCGTCCACGTCAGGGGTGAGAATGGGGCCGTTGGCGGCCAGAGTATAGGCCGTAGAGCCGGTGGGGGTGGAGACGATGACTCCATCGGCGCGGAAGCGGGCTACCATTTTGCCGTTCAGCTCGACGGCGAAGTCGCCCATGCGGGCAATATCGCCCTTCGAGACCACAACCTCATTCAGCGCCCGAAAGCTCGATTGCAGGCTGCCCTCGCGCCACAACTCGGCGTGCAGCATGGATCGCGCATCGATAGCGTGGCAATCGGTGCGCCAGCCTTCCAGAGTGGCATAGAGGTCGGCGAGGCGGACTTCGGTCAGGAAGCCGAGTGAGCCCAGATTCGCGCTGAGGATGGGCGTGCCGGTGGTGGCAAAGATGCGGGCCACGGAGAGCAGCGTGCCGTCGCCGCCCAGAACGATCACCAGTTGCGGCTTCCAGTCGGGCAGCTTGGCGCGCTCCACGGCCGGTGCGGCGGTTGTGTATTGGCCGCCCTCGAGGTCCAACTGCGGCTCACAGCCGTGCCGTGAGAGCCACTCGATCAGCTCCGGCAGCAGACGGGCCAGCTCTTTCTTGTGCGGTTTGCAGACTATCGCAACGCGAACCATGCGTCTCAGTGTAATGGATGGGGCCGGAATAAGGTTGATGGGAGTTGAGTGCAAAACTCTACTTTTCAGGCTGCATACCGCGCCGCGCATAGAGCAGAAACTCCCTGTTGCCCTCGGCGCCGGTGATGGGCGATGGAATTGTCTCCACTACTTCCCACTCCAGTGACCGAACGCAATCGGCGACTCGATCGATGGCCAACTGATGCACCTCGGGATCGCGGACGATGCCGCCCTTGCCCACATTCCCGCGCCCGGCTTCAAACTGCGGCTTGACCAGGATCACGGCTTCGCTCAGGCCGGGAGCCGCGGCAAAGACCGGACCCAGCAACAGCGTGGCCGAGATGAACGAAACGTCCATCACCAGCAGCGTGAGTTCGAGAGTTTCCTTCTCCGCAGCTAATGCTCCCGGCTCAAGAAAACGGGCGTTGGTGCGCTCCACCAGACGGACGCGGGGGTCGTTGCGCAGCTTCATGGCGATCTGGCCAAAGCCGGTATCGACGGCGGTCACGTGCGCGGCGCCGTGCTGCAGCAGGCAATCGGTAAACCCTCCTGTTGAAGCGCCCACATCAAGGCAATGGCGGCCGGTTACGGAAATCTTCCAGTGCTCCAATGCCTCCGCCAGCTTGAGCCCGCCGCGGCTCACGTAGGGAGGGTCCTCGCCGAGCAGGCGAATAGGCGCGCCTTCGGGGACAGTAGCGCCCGGCTTATCAACCTTTTGTTCCCGCACCAGCACACGGCCGGCAAGGATCATAGCGCGCGCCCGCTCGCGGCTGGGAACAAGACCCCGCGCCACCAGCAACAAATCCACGCGCATCTTTGCCGCAGCCGCCGTCATCTCCGTGCGCTCCTCTGTTTCCAATGTATAAGGCGCTGCCGGATCAGTCTGGAAAGACCAGAGCATCCGTCGAGGGTTCGCTTTATGACCGGAATCCCGTTCCCTTCCAGTTGCGGACCAAAGCGGCAGATGCGTAGTAAGCGACAGCCATGATGGTCAACGCCGGATTGAATCCTCCGTTGGTTACATGCACGCTGGAGTCGATGACAAAGACATTATCCACGTCGTGAATCTGGCAATAGCGATTGACCACCGAGCCTTTTGGATCGTCGCCCATGCGGCAGGTACCTGCCTGATGCTGGCCGGCCGATACAGTTTCAGGCCGGTGCGCTCCCACAGACGTATGAATCGCACCCGCCTCTTTGAGCCATGCCTCCGCGCGCTGGGCCTGTACCTCGCCAATATCAAAAGTGTGAGGATGCACGTTGCCGGAGAAGCGCACAACCGGCATTCCCCACTTATCGCGCACGGTTGGATCGAGAGTGACCCTGGCGTCGGCGGTGGGAATCTGCTGGGTCGGTCCCATGACGGCGATGGTCCGCTTGTGCCAGTCGCGCATGGCCTGCTTGTGTCCCAGCCCCCAGCGAGGCGTGGTTGGCGGCAGCCGGTCGAGCGTATGAATCGGCAGGCGGATAAACTCATTGGCCAGCATGCCCCCGCCGAACAGGCCTGGAGTGCCGTGGTTATAGTCGCTGACGGCAATGCTGGCGCCGGGCCCCGCATCGTCGTATGTATCAAAGTCGAAGTAGCCGGATGCGCCTGTGTAGTAATGGCCTTGCAGATTGCGGCCCACCTGGTCGTGGCGATTCCCCAATCCGTCGGAAAAAAGGCGGCTTTTGGAATTCAGCAGCAGGCGCGCGGACTCGGTGGCTCCGCCGGAGACCACCACGATATCGGCAAGCTGCTCCTGCAGGCGGCCGTTCGAGTCGAAGTAGGCCACGCCGCGCGCGCGTCCCCGGTCGTCGGTGAGGATTTCCTTCACCATGCACTCGGTGCGCAGTTCGCAGTTTCCGGTATTGAGCGCAACGGGAATCACGGTGTTCTGCGAGCCGTTCTTGGCGTCCGTTTCGCAGACAAATCCAACGCACCACCGGCAGCGCATGCAGGGGCCGCGGCCATTATAGGGCACGCTGTTGCGGGCCATGGGAATGTGAAACGGATGCAGGCCAAGTCGCTTTGCCGCAGGTTCCAGGATTGAGAACTCCAGGTTGGGCGTAACCGGCGGCATGGGAAGATCGCGCCGGCGCGGGCCGTGAAAGGGCGTTGCAGAATAATCCCCGGAGATGCCGATTTCGTATTCGGCTTTCTCGTAGTACGGCTCCAGATCGTCGTAGGAGATGGGCCAGTCTTCCAGAGAGCTTCCCTGCGGCGCGCCGTAGGTGGAGCGCATCTTGAAATCCTGAGGCATATAGCGCCAGGCCTGCGCTCCCCAACTGAGCGTTCCCCCGCCCACGCAGGCTGCGTCGTTCTGGTAAGCGCCTTCGCTTGGCAGCACCGTATGCGGCACGCCTTTGGCATCGACCGTTACCCGCGGGTTTCCTTCATCCTCCGGACCAAATGCATTGCCCAGGATGGTGGTGCGCTGATTGCGCAGATCGTCTTTGCGGCAATCGTTGGCGGTATACCACTTGCCGCGCTCCAGCAAAACCACGCTCAGTCCCGCGGTCGCCAATTCCTTGGCGACAACGCCTCCGCCAGCGCCTGCTCCCACGATCACAGCGTTCACTCTTTTCATGAATGTGTGCCCTTTCTCAGGTCGTACTGCGCACGGCCGCACAAGGGCGGCTCAACCAGCCCAACGAAGAGAGTGGTTCTGGAGTCCCCTAACCCTATCCGGTCCATGGTTGCCGCCTCCGGCCGGACCGGTCTGTGTTGTAAATCACTCCAAAAACCGATTCATCCTTTTGATTCTGTCTGCGGAAGATACACCCGCGCCGGGAATCGCATGCGGAAACAGCCAAAGGGCCATTCTTCTCAAAAAGAATGGCCCTTTGGCTGATTTTCGTTCTTGAATATTCCCGAGAAGCGCTACGGCTGCGCCTGGCATTGGGCCAGCGTGTAACCGGAGGGCAGGAGGCTCGGCGGCAGATTGCAGGGCTGGCCTGCGCCGGGATTGCGGCTGGTTACGTTGCTGTTGCCGCTTGACGCGTTTGGGCTGGTTACACGAACATCCACAATATTGCCCTCCACCAGGATTGTAGTGTCGACAATATCCAGATCCGTGCGGAGGATGGTGAGGTAAGGGCTATCCGGCGATGCCACGTAAATCTTGCCGTATTGGGAATTCTGGATGGAGGCCACAGTGCGTGGGTGGCCAATCACGGGTAATGTCTTTTCCACCGTGTGGCTGCTCAGGTTAACGATGGTCACGGTGCCGTTCACGGCTCCATCTCCCTGATTGGCTGTGTACGCGCGGCTGCCGTCCACCAGCACAGTCACACTGGCCGGGTAGGGGGGAGAAGTATTGCCCACCGGAACCGTATAGGTAGTGCCGAAGGTCGGGCTGTCGTTCCCGAAATTATCCTCGCTCACATCGATGATGCTGATCGTTCCCCCGTCATAGTCGGCCACGACCAACTGGCTGGTGGCGGCGTTGTACTCGGCATAGACGGGGCCGGCGGTGGCGGGTAATCCGCCGTCAGCGGGCAAACTGCAGGTTGGGTCGGTACTCTTGTTATTGATGCAATTGGTCGGAACAATGCCCGTGTTCGTTATAGCAGTGGCGGAAAGCGGCAGGGTGGGGTGGGTGTAATACGTCTGTCCGTCCTGGTTCACGCAGCCCGTTGGGCATTGGTCATCCAGCGTGTTGTCTACGCTGTTAATCACAGTAATCGTGTCGCTTCCGCGGTTCAGAACGAAAAAGCGCCTGTTGTCCGTGGTCTGCACGGCGTAGACCGGACACACGCCCACCGGGATGCGCGACGAAATTGTGAGGCTGGCGATCTCAATCCCGTCCGCCTCGCCATTCTGGCCGTTGGTTATAAGCGTTGGGAAATTGGATGGGTTATTGCAGGTCACGTCGAAAGGGATAATGCTACTGGCTGTGGTAGCGTTCAAGCTGATGGAATAGTTGCGCTCGCCGGTGAGGGGTGGGCCTGCAATCAACACCGGAGTAGGCGCCACCGGAATTGCGAGATCGAAAGCCTGAACGCCGGTACTCGAGGTGAAAATGTCCGCGTAGCTCCCAACGATATCGGAGGTCCACAGTCCTATCGGTAATGAGAACATGTTCACTGGCGGATGCGGTGGGCCAGGCTGTGTGGAGGCATTCAGCGTGGTAAACGTAACCTGCTTGGTCTGCAGACTGGGGGAGACAGGGAAATTCGACAGCGTTCCGTCGCTGTTGACGGTATAGCCCTGGGTGCCGTTCTCGCTTACAGCCATGAGCGACGGGCCGGGGCCGATACTCGCGTAGGCCAGCACGCTGTCGCCGGAATAGTCGACGATTGTGGCGATCCCGGGCGTGGTGGGCGAAGGGGCGGAAACTACTACCGCATAAGCCGTTGGCTGCGACGCCGGGCCGCTGTTGCCGATAGGCGTAACCACCGACCGATATACACTACCGCAACCGGGAACCAGGGCTATAGCTGCAAAGACTACGCCCGCCTGAACCAACCGCATGCGCGGCTGGCGTGAATTCGTAAGAAAAAGCGTCATTCAGTTCTTTCCTGCTTACTCCGTGATTGTAAATCAGACGGCTGGGGCTTGAGCATGTCCTGGAGCAAGCAATCTGCGCCATGAGGAAACCATGCAGAAACTTCCACAATCAATGCCGGGATTCCCCACAGAAGACCCCACACGAGAATTGACCGGCTATTGCGTCTGAATCAGTGTCTATGCTTTGGACGCGCATTGAGCGCCAGGGGAATCAGACCGGTTCAATCCTGCGTCCTCTCCGGTCATTCCCTTCCGTACCGATGGCCGGCAGTCAAGGTCCGGCAACTTCCACGATTTCGCTGTCCGGGCCGCTCCAGGCAGGCTTGCCTTCATGGGTCAGCATGCGTTTGGCATCGTCCCAGTGCAGCCGGGTAATGGAGCCTGCGCCTTTTTCGTAGGCGTAGCTGTTGCCGTCGTCGGAAAAGAGCGTAAAGTCAGCGTCCGCGCCGGGGTAAACCCGCACCCGCTCAATCGCCTGCGCCTGGTGCGTATTCTCCACCGGCGCTCCCAGCGGGACGATTGAACCCGCCCGCACGAACAGCGGCAACGTATCGATGGGCGCCTGCACTGTGATCGACTGGCCGCCTTTTATCCGCTCATTGGTCCAGTAGTTGTACCAGTCAGCCCCGGCGGGGAGATAGACCTGCCGGCTGGCCGCGCCCTGCTCCGTAACCGGCGCCACCAGGAAGGCGGGCCCAAACATGTATTCGTCTCTGAGATCGGCCACCTTGGGATCGTCAGGGAAATCCAGGGGCAAGGCGCGCAGGAACGGCGCTCCGTTAAGCCAGGTCTGGTAGCCGAGCGAATAAATGTAAGGCATCAGCCGGTAGCGCAGGCGCAGGTACTTCTCCAGGATCGGCTCGGCCTCTTTGCCATACGACCAGACCTCGTTGGCCTGTCGGCTGCCGTGGGTACGGAAGATGGGCAAAAATGCCGCGTACTGGAACCAGCGGGTATAAAGCTCAGGGTAGTCGTCGTAGCCGCCCACGTTTATTCGGGCATCTGTCGGGTCGAGCAGCGGCGTGTGGGCCGGATGGTGCTCGGCAGGCAGATATTGCCAGCCTCCGGTGTCGTTGGACCAGTATGTAATCCCAGAAGCAGCGAAATCCAGGCCGGTGGGAATCTGGCGTTTGAAGGCGTCCCAGGTGGGAGAGATGTCAGAAGACCAGAAGATGGCGCCGTTGCGCTGTGCTCCCAGATAAGCGGCGCGGGCGAGGATCAGCGCCCGCCGCTCCGGCTCGTCCCTGCGAAAGCCGTCGTAAAGCGCCGCAGTGTGAAAAAGCGGGTAGACGTTGAAAAACTGCGTGCCGGGACCGATGTGGTAATAAGCGCCATTGGGAGGCAGGTCGGGCTCGGTTTCGTCGGCCCACAGGGAGTCGAAGCCCTTGCTGAGTATCTCCGCGCGGATGGTCTTCCAGTACCACTTAGCCGCCTCCGGGTTGGTGGTGTCGATGTCGGAACCGGCTCGATCATATGGCAATCCATCCACCGGCGTGCCGTCGGCCTTGTGGATGAACCAGCCCTTGCCGAGCAACTCGTCGTAGTAGCGGCTTCCAGGCTCAAAGCGGGGCCAGACGCTGATCATGGTCTCAAAGCCCAAATCGTGGAGCTGCCGGTTCATAGCCGCCGGATCGGGCCAGAACTTGGGGTCGAAGTCCATCTGGCCCATCTTCGTGAAGTAGAACCAGTCCACCACCAGCACCTCGGCAGGCAAATGGCGATCGCGATAGCCCTGCGCAACATCGAGCACCTCCTTCTGGCTTCGGTAGCGCTGTTTGCACTGGATATAGCCGTAGGCGGCCTTGGGCAGCATGGGCGTGGGACCGGTGAGCAGCCGGTAACCGGCGTAGATCTCGTCCGCCGTTTTCCCGGCGATTACGAAAAACGAGACCCGGTCGCCCACCTGAGACGACCAGCGGGTCTGCTCGTTGAATCCAGGCTCGATGGTGGTTTTGGAGGAGTTATCCCACACCAGGCCGTAGCCTTTGTTGGTGACCAGGAACGGCACGCAGAGGCTCTCGCCGGCAGGAGCTTCGTAATCGGACCAGCAACGGACCGGATGGCCGCGATGGTCAAGATAGCCCTCCTGATTCTGCCCCAGGCCGTAGTAGTGCTCATCGTCCGGCGAGGCAAACGTGGCGCCCACGGTATAGAACTCCGCATCGGTGGGACGGCGGTCGCGGGCCACATCCGCCGTACCATCAGGGGAATTGGGCACGGACTGGGTCCAGCCGGTTAGCTCCACCAGAGTCTTGCCCTCAGGCGTGCGCAGCGTAATGTGCGCGCCGGGATTCGAGCCGCTGAAAAATTTGCCCATATCCACCTGGGTTTGAACCGGAGGCTGGGTGCTGGGCAGATCGCGATCCACAGTGGCCACGATCCTTCCCGACTGGTAAACGTCGGCCTGCGCCGTCTGGCTGGCGCTCCAGCCGTCGGCAGCGGGCGCGGCCACAAAGCCGTACCCAGGCGCTGCCAATGCCGGCTCGCGTTTCAGGCTCAGCGTTACGCGTAGAATATTGGGCGCATACGGCTCCAGAACGATGGTCTCGCCCTTGCGGTCAAGTTCGATCCGCTGGCTGGGCGATTGGGCCAGTACGCCAGCACTGCAAAAAACGATCCCGGCAAGGACGGCGAGAACGAATGAAAACCGATGCATGGAAGACTCCACAGGGTTAGCGAGCGCCTGAAAAAACGCCGCGCAGTCGAGTTTAACTCGTTTGACCTTGAGAAATCCCCAACTCAATCTCCTGTCCAAAGAAGCTCCTTACCCACAAAAGCTCCGTGCCCCATCCTTTCCGCTTTTTTCTGCGGAAAAGGTGGGAAACCACAATTCTCGGTCGCACGATACGATAAAGCGTGGCGCAAAAGAAGCTGATCTGGCAATCGAAGTTCGTGCTGCTCATCGTGCTGCCCTTTGCAGGCACTGGCGTCGTGCTCCAAACTCGCTGGTGGGCCATGCAATCGGCTCCCGTGGCCATCTGGATGATCGGCCTGAGCCTGTTGCTGGCTTTGGTTGTAATGAAGCTACAGGCCGCGACCCCGGGAGCAGCGGCAACCGGCGCGCTTATCACAGTCAGCCTCATGTTTTCCACCGTGAACTTCCCCTACCGGCCGTGGCAAACGGCCCTGATCCCGGTGCTGGCGGTCGCCGTGCTCGCATCCAGCTCCACGCGACTGGGTCGTACGAAGAAGGAACGCTTGGGCACGGCGGAGAGGCGGCAAGGCCGAGCCGCGTCGCAGGTGGCGGCCAATCTGGGCATTGCCGCTCTGGTCTCCAGTGAAGTAGTGCAGTCCTGGCTCACCGATTCCGGCTGGTTCACGCGTCCCACTCTCGCGCCCATGCCCCTGTTTGCTGTGGGGCTGGCAGCGCTGGCTGAGGCTGCGGCGGATACGGTTTCCTCTGAGGTAGGCCAGGTGCTCGGAGGGCAGCCGCGCATGATCACCACCCTGCGCACCGTCGAGCCGGGAACGGACGGAGCCATCAGCCTAGCCGGAACGCTGGCGGGGGTGGTTGCGGCGGTCATCGTCGCTGCCGCTGGAACCCTGGCCATGCGCGGCGACCTGACCATGCTCGCAGTGAGTTGCGCAGGCGGCATCTTCGGCCTGTTCTTCGACAGCCTGCTGGGAGCAACCCTGGAACGCATCGGCTGGCTCAACAACGATGCGGTGAATTTTCTCTCCACCGCCAGCGCAGCGAGTTTCGCGCTTGGCCTACTGGCGATTCTTTCTCATTCTGCAGTGAGATAGTTTCGAGAGATCCCACCCTTTTCGTAAAAACGCGAAAAGTATGTGCACCCGCTGTCTCGCTAACCTGCTGACTCGCTGACTCGCTGTTTTTTCAGTGCAGATGCATCCGCCAGAACGTATAACTCAGGATCTCGTGGGCGATGCGCTCGGTCTCCTGCGATCCTCCTTCAACTGTTGTGCGCGGTCGCGGAGAGGTGAGCACGTCCAGGCCGTCGGCGGCGCAGATTTCGTGGATGCGAAACAAATGCGTCCCGTCGCTCACGATCACCAGCCGCCGCAACCCGTTGGCGCGGGCAATGACAGCGATGCGGCGCGCCGATTCAACGGTATCGCGGCTCTGCGTTTCTGCAATGATTGCTGATTCCGGAACTCCCATGCCCACCAGGTATTCGCGGCCCACTGCGCCTTCGTTGTATTGGTCGCCGCCGCTTCCGCCCAGAGTGATGATCAGCGGCGCGATGCCGCGTTGATAGAGCGCCAGCGCATGGTCCAGGCGTGCGCGGTAAACAGGGGACGGCCGTCCGTCGTACTCTGCCGCGCCAAAAACGCCGATAGCGTCAGAAGGCGCGGCCTGGTCCTGGCCGGCGTAGCTCTCAATCTGCACGTAGACCCAGCGGCACCAGCCCAGAATGCTCACCGTAACCAAAAACAACAGAACCAAAACGGCACGAAGTGCCCAGTTGCGGCGTTTCGGCTTGGCCCGGAGCTTGCGTTGCATATGAACCTTCGGTTCAGGGAATAGGGAGTAGGGAACAGGGAATAGTTCATCCGTGGTGAACGATCAGATTACTGATAAATCCAACCTCAGTGCCTATCCCGTAATCTCCAACCCTTATTCCCTGAGCGTGTTTCCTATTCCCCGTTCCCTGTTCCCTTTTCCCTATTCCCTGTTCCCTATTCCCTATTCCCTGTTCCCTATTCCCTGTTTTTTCATCTTTGCAGCACCATCACAATTTCATGCGTCGGAATCGCGCCTTCGCGCAAAATCTCGAAGCGGCCGTTGCCGAGCGACAGATCGACGATGGTAGTGGGTTGCGCGCGGCCGGTTGGCCCGCCGTCGATGATCAGCGGGATCCGGTCGCCGATCTGGTCGCGAACGCCTGCCGCATGGGTGCACTCCTCGGCTCCCTGCAGATTGGCCGAGGTAGCAGTGATGGGCAGCCCGAAACGCTCTACTACGGCGCGCGGAATGGCTGCGTCCGGCACGCGCAGCGCCACGTTGCCGGTGTTCGCGGTGGACCGCAGCGGCAGCTTGGCGCCGGCCCGCACGATGATGGTCAGCGGTCCCGGCCAGAATCGTTCCGCCAGCTTGTCGAGCATGGGGTCGGTATCGCGCGCCAACTCGTAGGCCTGGGAGACTGAAGCGATCAACAGCGAGAGCGGCTTGTGCTTCTGGCGGGTCTTGATCTGGTAAATCTGCTCCACGGCGTGCAGATTCACCGGGTCCACGGCCAGGCCGTAGAAGGTGTCGGTCGGCAGCGCAATAACATTGCCCTTGCGCAGGCAGGAGACTATATAGTCGATCCGGTCCGGTTCGGGGTGATCGGGATGGACGCGCAAAATTTCAGCAGACAAGAATGCCTACCTCAGTACTCAAATTGCAGATGCTGTAAAGACGGAAACTATCACAGCGCCAGCCGTGGTGCAAATCAGGCCACGGGGCCGGCCTGCTCACAACCGCGAAAACATACTAGAATCGCGCTAGTGAGGAGACGGTTCGCCCAGCATGCCTGTCCGCATTGTACAGAGTAAGCAGAATGGCCGCCTGAAAGAACTGCGCCGCGCGCTGGCCCACCCCGGCGGACTGGATCACCCCAGCCGCGATGGCCGTGGCCTGGCCGGAATCGAGGGGCCGAACCTGCTTGAGGAGGCTCTGCGCGCCGGGCTGCGCCTAGCCTGCGTCTTTGCCGCCCAGGGCGCCGAGTCACAGCTTGAAGCCCTGCCGCTACCGCCGGAGACCGAGATTCTGCTTGTGCCGGAAAAGCTGCTGGCCCAGGCGCTGACCACAGAGACCCCGCAGCCCATTGCCGCGCTGGTCGAGCCGCCAGAGTGGACCTGGGAGCACCTGCTCGGCGGCCAAAGCAAGACCGCGCCGCTGATTGTGGTGCTGGCCGGAGTGCAGGACCCCGGCAACCTGGGCGCAATTCTGCGCTCCGCCGAGGCCTTTGGAGCCCATGGCGTCCTCAGCCTGCCCGGAACCGTGAGCGCCTGGAACCCCAAGGCCGTGCGCGCCTCCGCCGGTAGCGTCTTCCGCGTTCCTCTGCTCACCGCCAGCGCCGAAGACGGCTTTGCGCGTTTGAAAAAAGCTGGCATAAAGATTCTGACCACTGCCATCCAAGGAGCCGATCCGGCTGACCAAATCGACCTGACCGGACCGGTTGCCCTACTGATCGGCAATGAAGGCAACGGCGTGCCGGAAGAGCTGGCTCGCCAGGCCGGCGGAGCGGTCACAATTCCCTGCCCCGGTCCGGTGGAGAGCCTGAATGCATCCGTAGCCGCCAGCGTACTGCTTTATGAAGCCAGTCGGCAAAGAGGAGCCCACCGATGAGCCTCTTCGACGGCGAACCCGGAAGGATGAAAATGCTCCGTGCCCCATCCTTTCGCCTTTTTTCTGGCGAAAGGGTGGGAGACCTCAATACTCAATCGGACTTGTTTATGTGGAGCGCGCAATGAGCCTCTTCGACGGCGAACCCGAAGGTCCCAAAGGCCTGCCGCGCACCGCGCCGCTGGCCGAACGCATGCGCCCGCACAGCTTAGATGAGTTCAGCGGCCAGGAGCACCTGGTCGGCCCCGGCAAGCCGCTACGCGTCCAGATCGAGCGCGACGAACTCGATTCTTCAGGGTCCGGCTCCATGATCCTCTGGGGTCCGCCGGGCGTGGGCAAAACCACCCTGGCCAAAATCATCGCCGAAACCACCAAAGCCAGCTTCATTGAGTTCTCCGCCGTACTGAGCGGCATCAAGGAGATCAAGCAGGTGATGGCCGCGGCCGCACAGGCTTCTGAGATGCACTCGCGCACCATCCTCTTCGTCGATGAAATTCACCGCTTCAACAAAGCCCAGCAGGACGCCTTTCTGCCCTACGTCGAGCGCGGCACCATCCGCCTGATAGGCGCCACCACTGAGAATCCGTCTTTTGAAATCATCTCCGCTCTGCTCTCCCGCTGCCGCGTTTACGTTCTCCAACCGTTGAGCGAGGAGCAGATCACCACGCTGCTCCACCGAGCTCTTGAAAATCGCGAGCGAGGCCTCGGCGCATTGGAACTGACCGCCGATGACGATGCGCTCGAGTTGATCGCCGGCTACTCCAGCGGCGATTGCCGTAACGCCTACAACACTCTCGAAGTAGCCGCGCAACTGGCCCAGGAACCGGATCGCGCCGGCGGAAAACATATCGACCGCGAACTGGCCGGCGTAGCCGTGCAACAGCGCGTGCTGATGTACGACAAATCCGGCGAGGAGCACTATAACCTCATCTCCGCCTTGCACAAGAGCGTGCGCAACAGCGATCCCGACGCAGCGCTCTACTGGCTGGCGCGCATGTTCGCCGCCGGCGAAGATCCGCTCTACCTGGCCCGCCGCGTGGTGCGCATGGCCGTCGAAGATATCGGCCTGGCCGCTCCCGAGGCCCTCAACCTCACACTCTCCGCAAAGGAAGCCATCGATTTTCTCGGCTCTCCCGAAGGCGACCTGGCATTGGCCGAAGCGGTGGTCTATCTGTCTCTGGCGCCAAAATCGAACTCCGTCTACACCGCCTACGGCGCCGTGCAGCGGGAGGTCGAAGAGACCCGCCAGGAGCCGGTCCCGCTGCACCTGCGCAACGCGCCCACCAAACTCATGAAGGAACTCGACTACGGCAAGGGCTACCAATACGCCCACAACGAAGAAGGCCGCGTAGCCGATATGGACTGCCTGCCCGACTCACTCAAAGGACGCAGCTACTACCGGCCCACCCAGGAAGGCCGCGAGAAGCAACTCGCCGCACGCATGGAAGAGATCAGGCGCATTCGCTCCGGCAAGCGCGGCGGGCGTCCCACATCTGACAAGTAGAAAAAGTGGGTGCCCCAGGTCTGGATTTTCAGACCTGGGAGACCACGAACCTCGACCATCCGTCTCTATCCGGCCCAAAAGCCTGCGGTTGTTTTTCGCTTTTCTCCGCTACAATTTCAGTTGGATAACACCCAGCCATTTTTAGGATCATCGGAGATTGCCAATCATGGCAAAGAAATCGCGACAGCGCAAAGTTCCGGGCAAGCGCCCGCCGGAAACGACGGCTGGAAAAATCAATGCCGGTGCGCCCTCAATGGATAAACCCTGGTGGATTGCCGCCGTCTGCGTCGTTCTTATACTGGCCACCGTGCTTTCCTACCGCGGCGTGTGGAGCAACGATTTTGTCTCGCTGGACGATAGCGACTATCTGGTGCATAACCCGCCGATACAGCACGGGGTAAACGCGCAAAGCATTGAATGGGCATTTACGGCCTTCCATTCCGCAAACTGGCACCCGCTCACATGGATCTCTCACATGATCGATTGGCAGATTTACGGCAATCATGCCGGCGGCCACCACATCACCAATCTATGTTTGCACTGCGCCAATGCGGTTCTTCTCTTCCTGTTGCTCCTGTACATGACAGGATTTGTCTGGCGATCCGCAATCGTCGCATTTCTTTTCGCGCTGCATCCCGCACACGTAGAATCCGTTGCCTGGATCTCCGAACGCAAGGACCTATTGTGCACGTTCTTCTGGTTTGCCTCGTTGCTGGCTTATGCATGGTATGTGCGCAAGCCATCCTGGAAGCGGTTTCTATGGGTAGTCTGCGGATTTGCCTGCGCTCTTATGTCAAAGCCGATGGCCGTCACTCTTCCTTTTACCCTGTTATTGCTCGATTATTGGCCGTTGCACAGACTAACCTTCGCACAAGATGCGCGCACGCGGCGGTTCTCTTCCCTAGGTAAGTTATGCGTTGAAAAATGGCCGCTCTTTATCATGACGGCTCTCTCCAGCGTCGTCACCTTTATGGCGCAGCGAGCCGGCGGCGCGGTGTACTCGATTCAGTTCCTGCCTTTGTGGGCAAGGCTCGCAAATGCGGCGGTCAGTTACTGCCGCTATATACGGATTATGTTTTGGCCCGACCCGCTTATTGCTTATTATTTTTCAGAGAAAGCAAGCATCGCAATTTCAGCGGTGGTGTTATCTCTTCTGGCGCTCAGCATCGTAACCGCCGTCTGCTGGCGCTTCAAAGAAAAAAGACCGTATTGCCTATTTGGCTGGCTGTGGTTTTTGGGGACTCTTGTGCCAGTGATCGGCATCGTCCAAGTCGGCGACCAGGCTTTGGCCGAGCGTTACACTTATGTTTCCTTCATCGGATTATTTATAGCTATAGTCTGGTTAGTCGGCGACGCCGTGGCTAACTCCCCTAACTTAAAGATCGCGACTCTACTGTTGGCGTTTGCAGTGATTGTAGCGTGCGCCATTAAGACCGATGCGCAGATCAAGGTTTGGAAAGATACGATAACACTGTTCAGCCACGTGCTCGAGGTTGATCAGCGCGGCGAGCTTCCAAATTTAAGCCTGGGCATAGCCTACGTGCAGCAGCATAGAACCGCCGAGGCGCAGGAATATCTCGAGCGCGCATTGCTCTACGATTCCTCCTCAGCTCTGGCTCTTTCTTATTCCGCTCTTGGCCTGATGCAACCCGTCATACAATCGAACGACAGGAGCAATCTGCCGATTGTGAGCGAACGCCTCGAAAAGGCAATGCGCATCCATCCCAACGATCCCGACGTCCTGACAGACATGGCTGTATGGTCTTCATTGATGAACAGGCCGAAGGATGAAGAAACCTATAGCAGGAGGGCGATCGCAGCGAAACCGGATTTTACGCCGGCTAGGCTCTATCTTGCCGAATCGCTTCAGGCGCAGAACAGGCTCGACGACGCGGTTCAGGTTTACCATCAAATCTTTGCCATCGATCCGAAGAATTACCAGGCGCATAATGAGCTGGGGAATATTTTGGACAAGCAGGGATTCACCGGGGAAGCAATGAAGGAATTCCAGCTTTCACTGGAAATCAAACCCGATCAGGCAATGCCTCATTTTGGAATCGGCGAAATCTTCGCGGAGTCGCATCGACTTCCCGAAGCGGCCGGCGAATTTAGTGAAGCGCTTCAGTTCGACCCCGCAAACGCCAATGTGCGGAGTAACCTCGGCGTAGTTCTGTTTCAACTGGGCAAGTATGAAGAAGCAGCCCGGCAATTCAGCTATGCGCTACAAATCGATCCGACCACCCCAAATGCAAGAGAAGGTCTCGCTGCCGCTCAAGCACGGATGAAAAACGGCAGCAAGTGAAGCACGCCGCAACTCAATCCGGATACTTTACTGAACAACCGTAGGGCGAGTATACGGCGTAGCGACAGGCCTTGGCCGCCATGTCCTCTGTCAGCGCATCGGAGACGTAGTTATTCGCCCCGTGCACATCTTGAGAGACGGAACAGAGAAGCCATGAGAGTCAACCACATGGGGGAATTCAGGCCATCGACCAATCGGCATTCGCCGGCTTACTTAGGGTTGGATGCGGCAATCTTTACCATCTATTCAGGATTGAGCGGCATCTGCTGCTCGTCATTCACTGTGATCAGTGTGTTGTAAGCGGGATGGCTTTGCCGGTGATAGAGATAAATTCGTTCGTGCCAGGACTCGGGGGGTTTTGTGGCGAATACGTAAGCCCGAGAGATATTATCACGCAGAATCCTTCGTTCGGGAGCCATGTTGAACTGGCGGATGGCTTCGCGTTCGCCCACTGAATCAACCAGGGCATGCAACGGTCCTCCGGTGACGTCGTCGAAGTAGCACCAGACGCGCGGAAGTGCGTTTTCACAGGCAAGAAGCTTGAATGCCGCAATAGTGGAAGAGTAAAGGTCAAGATCGAACAGGATAGTGCCCAGTGGTGCATCCGGCGGCGTTTGCAACTCGACCGCCGTTTCGGCAATGTTGCCGAAGATAAGTTTGGCGCGCCCTGCAAGCCGTTTTTTCAAGGCAGGACAATCCATTGCATATGAGCCGGGAGCCCAATAATACAGGACATCACGAGGGTCATCGCTTGATGGGAGTCCAACGCCGGAGTCGAATCCATAAAGATGAATATCGATGCCGAGATCTTTCTTGATCTCATCGCGGTGCCTGCACATGCATAGAAGCCCGTTGCCACCTGCCACGCCCAGTTCAATCGCGGAGATGGCTTTGAATCCGAGCGCTTTGGCCTGCTCCGCAGCATGGAACATGCAATAGCCATAAGCAGGCCGATCTACTGCCCCTGCATTCAAGCGCGCACGATAGGGCCCGATGGGCCATCGTGTTAAAAGCTTACGGATGATGAGCGTTCGCAATGGAACAGCCCGCGTAGAGAGATCGATGAGCCGGCTTATAAAATCCATTCCAAACCCCTTCGCCGCATGGGAAATTCCTCAGACTTCGTTAGCGATATGCAAATGTTGCAGGACGGACGCCGGCAAATCGCATATTAGAATGTGTTTTTTATCTTATCCCATTCCGAAACCGTCTAAATACCCTCACGGCACTGATACTACACGAGAAAATTCACAAATTCAGAAATGGATCGCGCGCGCAGCGAATCCGTTCTACATTCGCCCAAATAAGCGGCGCCCCGCAAACAGCCTGCGAGCCTGCCGTACCACGCGGCGGCGCAGGGCGCCGGCACTGTGGTGGCGCAGTAACTCAAAGACAAACCACCCCGGCAAGCGGGCGTAGCCGCGGACGAACTGGCTGTTACTCGACGGAATATCCATCCACAGCCGATCGGTAAAAGTTACAGCTTCAGCGGTCAGATTCGCCTTGTAACCCTGCCACCAACTCAAGCATTCGGACTGGAGTTGATCCAGAGCTTGTTTGTCGTTCCACATCGACTGCACAAAGCCGGCAGCCATCTTCCAATTGGAAAACGTGGGCAACGGATGGTTGCCAAGCAGGCAGCGATGCGCATCCATCAGCCAGCGCCGCTCCAGCAGAGGGATTGATCCCGCCTCCAGCGCCTCAAATGGGCGATTCGTTTCCTGCATTACATTTCCCATCGGCGACGGGCAAAAGGCCGACTCGGACAGCAACTCCCTATAGCTGGCGGCGGGTTGATCGCGGCGTTCGTTGTTTGCCGTCGTAGCCGTCCCTGGCGCCCAGCCGTCGCTCGCGTACCAGTACCCCGGTTCAACCGGCAAAAGGGCTCGCACTGCATCCGGCCGCGTGGACTTGTTGATCATGCCCAGCATGGACCAAACGTACTTTCGCTGGCTGGCTGGTTTGGGATCTGACTGACGGCCCCGGCCGTTCAAATATCCCAGCGGCACAGGCATTACGCGCTCGCGGCGAAAAGCTCCCGAGTAGTGCATGCGAAAGACTCCACAAAAGTTTGTATAAATGCCGGATACATCTCGGAGGTACTCGTCAGGCTCACGCAAAAGAAACGCGTTCTTGCCCCGGAACTGGGGATAATAGGCCGGATCGGCCCAATTCAAAAAGCTATCCACCACCAGGCAGTTATCCAGAACAATCTTGTGTTCGCCGTCGAAAACTTCCCCATCCACCAATGGCGAAAAAATCTCGAGTATCCAGTCGCGCAACGGGCATTTCGTGCTTTGCCATAGCAACGTTAGCTTATGGGACATGAATGGAATAACCTCTAATGAAAAACTGTCGTGTGGCAACGCAGTGCTGGTAACTCACTCTCCGAAGCGTTCGGAAAGGAGATGGAGGAAATCGCAACCAAATACAAGCAGAAGAGGATCGGCAGTTCCTGATTCTGCTGCCGCGGGGATTGAATGAAGAGAAATTTGTTCTGCGGAATTCCTTGCAAACTTCATGGTTCTCTCCAATCCAGTGCAGGCTTTTTTCTGTAATTAACCTAATATATACCCACTGCTTCCGCCGTCGATCTTTTTACGCCCATTTCAAAAGCAATGACGCGGGCGTGCCCAGCATCACACGTGTCAGCGCCTGGCAGACGGCTCGACCTTCGGCAACCTGCCCAGGGCATCGGTAACAATGCCGGGAGTCAGCACCTCAGGGAGCAGTTCGGGCTCGCTCTCGCCCGGAACGTAGAGCGCATAGGCCGGAACCCCGCTGCGGCCCAGCGCGGTGAGTGCCTGAGTGATCGCCTCGTCGTGGCGGGTCCAGTCGGCCTTCATCAAAACCACATTCCTGGCCTGAAAAGCCTGCGCGACCTCAGGCCTGCTTAGCGCAACCCGCTCGTTCACCTGGCAGCTCAGGCACCAGCTTGCGGTGAAGTCCACAAAGACCGGCTGTCCCGCCGCAAGCGAACGGTTCACCGCCGCCTCCGACCACGGCTGCCAGGTATTGAGTACGGCTGGAGCAATGCGACCGGAATTAAGAAGATCAACGGTGGTCTTGATATCCGATTTGCTTGGAGTCTCCTCCTCCCTTCGCCCAATCCCAAACGCCAAGACCACAACCCCAGCAACAATCAACACGGCAACAATTGTCGTCCATCGCTTCCCCGGCCAACGCCCCAGGAACCATCCGGCGATAGCCAACAGAAGAAAGCTCGTGAGCAAGGCCAGCAGCGCGCCCGTGCCGTAAGCTCCAGCCAGCACCCAAGCCAGCCAAATCACCGTAGCAAAGATCGGAACGGAAATCGCCTGCCGCAGCACCTCCATCCAAGCGCCGGGCTTGGGCAGCATTCGCGTCCATGCCGGATGCAGCGTGAGCGCAAGATACGGCGCAGCCAACCCAAGTGCCAGTGCCGTAAAGACGGCAAAAGTAACCGCCGCGGATGAGGCGAGCGCATAGCCGACGGCCGCTCCCATAAACGGCGCGGTGCAAGGCGTAGCCACCACCACCGCCAGCACTCCGGTAAAAAAGCTCCCCGTATAGCCGTGCTTGGCGGCCAGCGAATCGCCGGCGCTGGTCAACGTCAACCCAATCTCGAACTGCCCCGCCAGCGAAAGACCAAGAAAGAACAGCAGCCCCGCCATCAGCGCCAAAAACACCGGCGACTGGAATTGGAACCCCCATCCCAGCGTTGCTCCCGCCGCCCGCAGCCCCAGCAGCACGCCTACCAGCAACCAGAAAGAAACCAGAATGCCGGCGGTATAAACCAACCCATGCGCCCGCAGCTTGTGCAGTTCTTTATGGCCGGAGTGCACCAGCGCCAGCCCCTTCAAAAACAGCACCGGAAAAACGCACGGCATCAGGTTCAGCAGCAGTCCGCCGAGAAAGGCCAATCCGAAGGTACGTAGCAGCAACGACCAGGAGAGCGAAGACACAGCAGCAACCGTCCCCGGTAACGCTGTCAGCTCAAACGCCCGTCCGCCGGAAAGCTCCAGTACCCCATTTAACTGCGCTGGATTAGCAACAAGGTTTGCGTCCTTCTTCAGTTCAAGAGTCAACCCCTTCGCCGTTGATGTGAACTTCTGTGGAGCAGGATTGTCCAGAACGTCCTGATCTGACGGAAAGAAAACGGCAGATGATTCCCGCTGGCCGGTTTCGACTCCGAGACGGAAACCATCCTTCGTCGGCTGAAAGACAGCTTTGAAATTGGCGGGCTGCGGCTGTGGAAGCGTGTTGGCTAAACGCTTGACGAGTTCCGCATCCAGACCCGACCCGGAAACCACCGGAGGTTGCCCGGAGAACAATTGCAGCGTCGTTTCCAGTTCCGCCTTGCCCGGAATGCAAACTTCGCGACAGACCAGCCAGTCGACTTTGGCATCGAGGACCGCCTTGCCGTCCTTCACTGCCGGGTCCACGTGCAGCTTTACCGGAAACAAAACTTCGTTTTCATAGCCAAAGTCCATCAGCGGACCAAGCGGTAACCGCTTCGGCGCTGGAAACTGCATCGGACCTGCGGTAACGCCTTCCGGAAGAGTCCAATGAATATGGGCCGGCTCGCCCGAGTCCCCGGCATTCTTCCAGTAAATATGCCAGCCCGGCTCCAGTTTGAAATAGAGGCCAACAAAATTGTTCCCGCCTGGATAAAGCTGGTCTTCGGGGGTCACCAATTGCACCCGCAGGTGCGGCGCATCGGCGGAATTCGACGCAGCCAGCGCGGGCAAACCAGCGGCAAGCAAAACCAACGCGACGATCAAACGGGAAAGGCGCATGACGTGTGGAACCAGACTCCTGTTCCTTTGACTCAGTTTACCGAACCATCGTCGCTCCGGGGTTTTATCTTCATTGCCCGGAGCGCAAATCCGTCCGCGCCGCATGCTGGCGGAAGATGCAATCGTTCTGGACGCATTTGACTCCCGCCGCGCGGGCGCGCGCTATGGCCTCCTCGTGGATCACTTCTTCCTGAAGCCACAAATACGGAATGCCCAGCCGGATCACATCGTCCACAATTGCCGGAACATACTCCGAAGCCCGAAAAACATCCACCAGATCGATGCCCACTCCGGTCAGCTCACGCGCGGCAGCCTGCGCCGCATCCAGGTCTGGATAACACTTCATCCCCAGCACCTCGCTCAACGCCGGATTCACAGGAATCACGCGGTACCCATTCTCCGCCAGATAGCTCCCGATCCGATAACTGGCCCGCCACGATTTGTCGCTCATGCCTACTACGGCGATGGTCCGCGCGGTTCGCAGCATCTCGTCAATGATTGCGGAATTGTTACTCATCAATTTCCTTCGTTACAAGAATGCGCGTTTTTCGAGTCCCTTAGTCCCTGCTTTTACACGTCCAAATCTTCATCCGCCTCGGCAGCCACAGCCGTCCCCCGCCGTTTGGCCAGCAGATAGCCGCGCAGAAATGGCTCCAGATACCCGTCCAGCACCTTGTCCACGTCGCCCACCTCCACCTTGGTGCGGTGGTCTTTGGCGATGCGATACGGCTGCAAGACGTACGACCGAATCTGTGACCCGAAGTTGATCTCCAGCTTCGAGTCCTCAACCTTCCTGCTGACCGCGCGCTTTTTTTCGAGCTCGTACTCATACAGCCGCGAGCGCAGCATCTTCATGGCTTTGTCGCGGTTCTTGTGCTGGGAGCGCTCGTTCTGGCATTGCACGACAATTCCAGTTGGCAGGTGCGTCATACGCACGGCGGAGTCGGTGGTATTCACATGCTGGCCGCCCTTGCCGCCGGAGCGGTAAGTATCGATGCGCAGGTCCTCGAGCTTCAAATCCACATAGATGGTTTCGTCGATCTCCGGCGAAACATAGACCGAGGCAAACGAAGTATGCCGCCGCTTGGCCTGGTCGAAGGGCGAGATGCGCACCAGCCGATGCACGCCGCTCTCGCCCGCCAGTTGCCCGAAGGCGTACTCGCCGAGGATGGTGAAGGTGGCCGACTTGATGCCCGCCTCTTCGCCGTCCTGCAAGTCGTTGATCTCAGTCTTGAATCCCTGCTGCTCGGCCCAGCGCAGGTACATGCGCATCAGCATCTCTGCCCAGTCCTGGCTCTCGGTGCCGCCTGCGCCGGGGTGCACGGTGACGATGGCGTTGAGCGGATCGGCCTCGCCGTTGAGCATGGTACGCGCTTCCAGCTCCTCGGCAAACGCGGCCAGGGCCTTGATATCGCGCTCCAGATCAGCCAGCACGTCTTCGCCTTCGCGGGCCAGCTCGAAGTAAGCTTCAATGTCGCCGCTGCGGCGCACCAGCTCATCATCGTCGGCAACCAGTTTTTCCAGGCGTTTGCGATCGCGCATCAAAGGCTTCGATGCGGCGGGATCGTTCCAAAGGGCCGGATCGGCCAGCCTGGTTTCAATGTCGGCTAATTCCCTGCGGATGCGAGCAGGGTCAAAGATACTCCCGCAGGTCGCGGACTTGGTCGCGCACGGGAGCGTAAGCGAATTCGAGATCGTTCAACGACATGCTTGGCTCTTTACCTGACTTTGATTTGGACTGTGTAGCTGCGTTCTTTCGACTAGGATAACATTGTGCTGCTTTTTAGCTGGCTCACGGCCACAGCCATCGACTTGATTTGTGTACCCATTTGTGTACATAATAGCGGAGAGCATCGTTGGGCAAGGAACTCGAATTCGAGTGGGACGAAGCCAAGGCCAAAATCAATCTGGAGAAACACAGGGTTTCGTTTCTGACCGCCGCGGCGATTTTCTTGAACGAGCGATTGGAGCGCATCGACGATCGCGAGGAGTACAGCGAACTTCGGTGGATTGCACTGGGGCGTGTTGAGAACGAGGTATATCGCGTTGTTTACACCTGGCGCAACGAGAATCTGGTTCGCCTGATCAGCGCCCAGAAAGCGAGCAAAGATGAACGGGAAATCTACTATCGTGAGACATTCGCTGAGCGAAATCAGGGCCAAGCGGGGGCTAGGCGAAGACCGGACCAGCGCGGTTGCCCCGGAGGCCGAGTCGCTGGGCGCGGAGTTCTGGCGCTCCGCGCGGGTTGCGATGCCGGCTGGAAAGACCTCCGTTCACCTGCGCCTCGATAGCGACGTGGTCGAATGGTTCCGAGCGCGCGGCAAAGGACACCTGACCCGCATGAATGCCGTGCTCCGAGCTTACGTCGAAGCGCAAAAGCATTGCGCATAGCTACATATCCCAGGTTCCAAAGGCGGGACCTGGGGCACCCGTTCATTTTTGAGGGGGCAGACCTGAGCCACCCGCCACACGATGGTCCAATCCTTGCTCGGTTTCGATTTCACTCGCGGGGGGTACCAATGAGCAAAAAGATTTACTGCCTGATAAAGGCATATGACAGCGAAGAACATGCGAAGGCGTTTATAAACACTGGAGAAATGCATTGCAGAACATTGAAAAAATTTAAGGAGATAGAAGACGACAACGATAGGCGCGACGAATTTGAGGGAACCTCTCACTGGTTTCAAGCCAAAGACATCAAGATGTCGTTCACTGTTAGAAATGGGAATGACGAGGTTCTAAATACCGTGGATATAGGGGAGCCAGATTTGGCTGGCCCGACAGTTTTTCAGCCTACAATTTTTGACGGCTTCAATTTGTTTTGCATGTACGCGGTAGTGATCGAAGATTTTGAGGAAAGCTACTCCACAGAAGATGAGAAGAAGCCCCTCAAGGAAAAAATCAACAGGTCCATAGCAGATCAAATACGGATTGATTCGCGATACCAGAACTTCGGCGATTATGCGGTTGTTATTTGCAACGTGGAAAGATTTATAGAAGCGGTCGAATCGCATGCAAAAAACAACAACATGAAGATTTGTCACAGGCTTGTTGAGTATTTCGACCCCGAGACATTTACGGGCTCATTTAAGGGCGTGGAGGCAATATTCAGAAAGCGGAAGACATATAAGTATCAGAATGAGTTTAGATTTGCCTTCAATGCAAACAACGAAACGCATGGGCCCATAACACTTAATGTCGGACCGTTGAATGAATTTGCATTCATAGGGCCACTAAAAGACATAATCGAACGGCTGAAGATAGAGATATGATGTCGGCTTTCTAATGCCGTGTCGACTCAGCTCCGCGTGCAAATCGCCGCCGCTCCTCCGCTGCTACGCCACCTTGACTTCATCAAGCAGGTCTGGATGAACATATCAAGCACCTTCAACAGCTCCACCAGCGCCAACAACGGCTCAAACCTTCCCATAATTGCATATATGTGATATATACAATTTATGGCGACGAACGATCCGCTTGGCGAGTGTGTCGGATTCGATTGGGATGAATCGAACACAGTCAAGAACTGGGAGCGCCATCGGGTAACGCCAGAGGAAGCCGAGGACGTCTTCTTTCACGAGCCATTGGTTGTGCGCGGCGACGCTGGGCACTCGTCACGCGAAAAACGCTACCGGGCGCTCGGGCGCACCTCGCGCGGACGGTTACTCTTTGTCGCCTGCACGATCCGGCGCAAGTTGATACGGGTGATCTCAGTGCGCGATATGAATCGAAGGGAAGCTGAGGAGTACAAACGGCATGAAGAAGGTTCCTGAGTTCAAGAACGAAGACGAAGAGTTTGAGTTTTGGTCCACTGCGGACTCGACCGAATATGTTGATTGGTCGAAGGCCAGACAGGTGAAGTTCGTCAAACTCAAGCCCACATTGCGAACTATCTCCGTGCGGCTGCCCGTGGCCATGGTCGAAGATTTGAAGATATTGGCCAACCAGCGCGACGTTCCCTACCAATCGCTGCTCAAGGTGTTTTTGGCCGAACGGCTGCAGCGGGAAAAGAAGCAGCGGCTGGCGGTATAGGCTGGACATCCGGCTGCCTGCAGCATCTTAGGCAACCTTAACCTCATCCAGCAGATCGGGGTGACGATCCAGCACTTTGAGCAGCTTCACCAGGGCTAATGGCGGCTTGGTTTTTCCGTTCTCGTACCGGGAAAAGGCATTGACGCCTCCGCCGAAGATTTCGGCCGCTTCGCGCTGATCGAGCGAGAGTTTCTTGCGCACCTTGACGATAAAAGCCGGGTCAACGATGGCCGCATTGACCTGCTTGGAAAAGGCTTGCATCTCGCGCATAACGCGCTCGGAATCCTCCCTATCGTGGATGGATTCGCCACAGGCCGGGCAGAAATCGCCTTTCGTCTTCAAAATAGTAGTCTCGCCCTTGTAGCTATAGGGGATGTCACGGGTATCGTGGATCAACTCGGCCGCGCCGCAAACAGGGCATTTCATGGTCATAGCTCCTTGAATGAAACGATCAGCACGTCATCCACCACTGTCAGTTTCAAATAAACATCCCCAGCCGGGGTCTTCGGACGGTATACGTCTTGCCAAATGGTGTGATCGGCATAAGTGGTCATGGACTTGTAAAAATCCTTCATCGTCAATGAAGCAACCACGGCTATCATTCCCTTGAAATCGAAACCGAGGAGAGCGGCGGTCGTACGCGCGGTGTGCGTAGATCTCACCTTACCTGCCTCGATGAGTGCCTTGACACGAAACAACTTGTAATGTGGAGATCGCTTCTCCATAATCATATTAACCTACTTGGTTATTTTTAGCAAGCTATGGTTCACGGGCGCAGGAGTTTTCTTCCCGCCCAGCCAACAATCCCCAAGCCGACTATGGCACACACCCACGCAAAGAAGTCGCCGTGCGCGGTATAGAAGGTCACGTCGTCGCGGAAACCGTAAGCAGCGGGCAGCGCGTCCACCGCGTGGCGGGGAATGCTCTCCATCACGCGGCCATTTGGATCGATCACCGCGGTCACGCCGTTGTTTGTGTCGCGCAAAATCCAGCGGCGGTTTTCAATGGCTCTCATGCGCGCCATATTCAAATGCTGCCAGGGCGCGCTGGTATCGCCGTACCAGCCATCGTCGCTGATGTTCACCAGCACCTCCGCGCCTAACCGTGCAAACTGCCTCACCTCGTCGGCAAAGACCGACTCATAGCAGATGAAGACTCCGTAGCGGTGGCCGTTGAGGCGAAATACCTTGCGCTCTGTTCCGGGCGTGAACGACGAAACCCGGCCGGTGAGCTTGTGGGCAAAGAAAAGCAGATTCTGGAAGGGAATGTACTCGCCGAAGGGAACCAGGTGGATTTTGTCGTAGCGGCCCACGCGCGCCCCATCCGCTCCCACCACCAGTGCCGAGTTGTAATCGCGCCAGCCACCCTCGTCAGCCGAGAAATCGGCGCCCTGGCTGCCCACCACCAACGGCGCATGCGTCTGGCTTGTGATCTCTTTCAGCGCCTGCTGAAACCGCGCATCCCGCTCAATGAATGGCGCGGGAGACTCCGGCCAGACCACCAGATCGGGATGGACGGGATAAGGCGGACAAAGTACCGCTCCTTTCGGCGCGCCGGTCTGGGGAATGCCGGCGATGAAAGTCTTGCACTCTTCCCCCGCCAGCTTGATGAATCCGGCAATATGGCGGTCCCATTCTCCGGGACCTAACCAATAGCTCGCGCCGGAGACATCGAGATTGGGCTGCACCAGAACCGCTGTAGCCGAAGTCTTAGCATTGGGCGGCGCCCAGAAGAGGCCGCCAAGCATTAGAAAATAGGCCGCGCACATGCCTAAAATGGCCCAGGTCTCGCCGCCGAACAGAGATTTCAACCGCCATCGCGGCTGCCCTGGCGCGACCGGCTGCGAAGGGAGCAGGATGCGGCCGGCAAGAAGTGCATTGGCTGCAACCAGCAAAAAGCTGATCCCGTAAACTCCAGTCCAGGGCGCAAGCTGATTCACAAATGCGTTGTCCACCTGCGAGTAACCCAGCTGATCCCAGGGAACAGAAGTAATGCGTGACGCAGCCAGATCCAGTGCAGTCCACAGAACCGGAGTTGCGGCCAGCGCCAGCCGCGTACTGCCCGTCGCCCGCCGCACCAACACGACAAACAGGCCGAAGAATCCAAAATAGAGCCCCAGCACCATGCTGAATCCCAACAGCAGCAGAGTCGGAGCCATAGGCGGCATATCGCCGTAGTGGAGCATCGTATCGCGGACCCAGTAGCAATTGCCTGCGTACCAAAGCACTCCGCAAAAATAAGCAACCAGGAAGCCGCGACGCAGCGGCCGAGGGCTCTCCACGCAGGCCGGCGAAAGAATCGCCCACAGCAGCGGAACCAGGCCGAACCAGGCAAAGACCGTGCGCCAGAGGGGCAACGGCCCGGCCAGCGGAAACGGCAACTCCAGCAAGACGGCGGAAAGCGCCGCCGCGCCCCATAACTTCCAGGCTCCAAACTTCCAGAATGAAGGTTGCATACAGGCCCCAAGTTTATCGCATTGGCTCGTCAAGCCGAAAAAGGCGACGATTTGCCTTTGCAGCCGCGGCTAAATCTTGTGTAAGCGCAGCATCTTTGTTGCCAACCAGACGACAAGGCCAAAACTGAATAGGACACAGGCCCACCCGAAGACGTCGCCGTGAGCGGTGTAGAAGGTCACGTCGTCGCGGAATCCGTAGCCGGCCGGCAACGCATCCACCGCGTGGCGGGGAGTGCTCTGCCTCATCCGGGCAGATTGGCGCTGTGCCGGCTCCTGCGGGCGAAACGGGTTATAATTCTTCCATATGTGGCTGGCTCTCTTCGCAATGCGTGTGCTTGAATGCATGTTCTTCATTGGCCTGGTGGGGTCCACTGTGGTTGTCCTCATCAGCTTCTATGATGATGGAAAAGAGCTGTTCGGAAAAGACGATATCTGACCCGTCCCGGCCAGCCCGCCAACGACGTTTAATTTTCGTTGACTCGGTGGAGATTCAGACATACACTCACCGCAGGACGGGCGATGATCTAGGCTCGCAATACTTCAGAAAGTCGGCTCTCCCGCCGGCACCTATACGATGGCATCCAACCGAACGATCGTAGCCCCACCCTCGAACCGCGTCCGGCTCATCGTGGCATCCTCCGTGATGCTCACCTTCATCTCCTTTTGGCGCGCTGCGGCCGTGGTTCTCTGCGACCTTGGCTCATCCGCATTTTATGCCGGGGGTATCGCCGAGCAGGCGGTGGGCGCTGCCGCTCCGTGGTTCATCCTGGCCATCATGCTGTTCAGCTTTGCGGTGCGCGCGGTCTACGTCGAAAGCTGTTCCATGTTCACCCGCGGCGGCGTCTACCGCGTCGTCAAAGAGGCCCTGGGCGGCGGCTTTGCCAAGCTCAGCGTCTCCGCTCTGATGTTCGATTACATCCTTACCGGGCCCATCTCCGGCGTCTCCGCCGGGCAATATATTACCGGCTTGATGAACGAGCTGATGCAGGTTGCAGCCAGCAGCCAGTGGCTCCCTCCGGCCCTGATGGACGCGCATCATCATCCCTACCAGTTCGATATGAACTACACCGCGGCGTTGTTCGCGGCCGCGGTCACCACCTTCTACTGGTGGCAGAACATCAAAGGCATCCAGGAGTCCAGCGGCAAGGCCCTGCGCGTCATGCAGATTACCTCGGTGATGGTCGTGATTCTGCTGCTATGGGGCGTATTTTCCGTCATGGTGCGCGGCGTTCACCTGCCGCCGGCGCCCATTGTCGCCAACCTCAAGTTCAGCAACGATGCCCTCGGCTTCCTCAAGGGAACCCCCCTTGTGCCGCTCTTCGGCCTCTTCGGCATTCTCATGGCCTTCGGCCACTCCGTGCTGGCCATGAGCGGCGAGGAGAGCCTGGCCCAGGTCAATCGCGAAATCGAGCATCCCAAGCTCAAGAATCTCAAGCGCGCGGCCATTGTCATTGCCATCTATAGCCTGGTATTCACCGGCGGCGCCACTCTGCTGGCTTCCATGCTCATCCCCACCTGGCAGCGCACCCACATCTACCAGGACAACCTCATCGCCGGCCTGGCCATGTACATGGTGGGGCCGCTGTTCTGGCGCATCGCCTTCCGCATCTTCGTCGTTCTGGTCGGATTCCTCATCCTCTCCGGCGCCATCAACACTTCAATGATCGGCTCCACCGGCGTGCTCATGCGCGTAGCCGAGGATGGAGTTCTCACCGACTGGTTTCGCAAGCCGCATCATAAGTTCGGCACCAGCTCTCGCATCATCAACCTGGTCTTCATCCTGCAGATGATCACCATCATCGCCAGCAGGGGCAACGTCATCCTCCTGGGCGAGGCCTACGCCTTCGGAGTTATCTGGTCGTTCACCTTCAACAGTCTGGCCATGCTGGTGCTGCGCCGGAAATATCATGGCGAGCGCGGCTGGAAGGTTCCACCCAATCTGCGCATCGGCAAATACGAGATTCCCATCGGCTTGTTCTCGGTATTTCTGGTGCTGCTCTCCGTGGCCGTCGTCAACCTGTTTACCAAGTCCATGGCCACCATGAGCGGCATCGTCTTTGCCGCCGCTTTCTTCATTGTTTTCTCCATCTCTGAACGCCAGAACCTGCGCAAGCACGCCATCACCGCGCGGCAGATGAAAGACCAGTTTCAACTGGAACATCAGGACACCATCAGCAGTGAGTCGGCGGCTATACGCCCCGGCGGCGTCATGGTTACCATGCGCGACGCTTCCAATCCCCTGGCATTGAAATGGACTCTATCCCGCACCAGCACCGAGGAGCAGGATGTAGTCGTCATTAGCGTGCGCCTGATGGGCGCTGGCGGACCGGAGTATCTGAGCGCCGAGGATCAGAGCTTCAGCGATCACGAGCAGATGCTCTTCACTAAAGCCATCTCCGTTGCCGAAAGCTTTGGCAAGAAGGTTTCGCTGCTGGTGGTTCCCGCCGGAGATGTCTTCGCCGCGCTGGTGCAGGGCGCAAACTCGCTGGAGATGGACTCTGTAGTATCCGGACTCTCCACGCGCATGACCGCCGAAGAGCAGGCCTTCCACATGGGCCAGGCATGGGAGGCATTACCCGAGCCCAAGCGCCAATTCAACTTCTTTGTCATCGATCCCAGCGGCGAGTCAAAGGTCTTTTACATCGGCCCGCACGCGCCAAAACTTCGCCCCGACGATGTGCAACTGGTGCACCGCTTGTGGCTGAATATGCGCCGCGATCCCTCCATGCAGGACCTGCATCACAGCGACATCATTACTTATGCACTTACACGGCTGGCCGGCCAATACGCCCGCGAGAAACTGGAGATCCTTCGCGACCTGCGCAACTATCGCGCCGCGGAAGCTCCGGTAACCCTGCGTCTGGGCAATCAGGACCTATCCGGCACGCCTTCAGCGCCAGATCAATCTTCCCCTCCGCCCAAGCCTTCGCGCACTCTCTAACAGGACGCCATTGTCGTGACTTATACATTGCTTAGAGCAACACGCTGATGAGCAAGTACGGACTTGTCTAATGTAGGCTTGAATTATTTATAGTTTCTTCTCCGGTGAGATTACTTAATTTTTGTTGAAAAATATTTTACATTTGCGTATTGTGTTTTATAGTACATGTTTCAGCACGTGCAATTTGCCAACTTAGACACAACGTTGATTAAACCACTTATGAACCCAAGAGGAGGAACCGTGGGAGTTTCAGAAATTCTGGCACAAATCGATCGTGAGATCGCCCAATTGCAACATGCACGTTCCGTACTGGGCGGTAAAGCTGCTCCCGCAGCCAAGAAGGCTGCAAAAGCCCCTGCCGCAAAGAAATCCGGCAAGAGAAGGAAGAAGAAGAGGAATCTAACTCCTGAAGGACGCAAGCGCATTGCCGAGGCCGTCAAGCGTCGCTGGGCAGAACAAAAGAAAGCGGCTGCTAAGTAACTGGAACCACGGGAAGGTCATGGGCCAGCTTGCCTGCAAGCCGGCCCACCTCCACCCGTTCGCCGGGCAGGTCACATTCGAATTAGATAGTATCTCCCGGCTTCCACTGCACAACCTGAATGTTGGCATCGACCAATGCAGCCAGTTCCTGCGGTGTGCCGGTCAGCGGCGGAAACGTGCCGAAGTGCAGCGGAAGAACTTTCTCCGGCGCCAGATAGCTCGCCGCCAGCGCGGCTTCTTTCGGCCCCATGGTAAAGTGTCCTCCAATCGGAAGCATGGCTACTTCAGGATGATAGATCTCGCGGATTAATTTCATATCTCCAAACACGGCTGTATCTCCGGCATGATAGAGCACCGGCCCATTCGCAATCGTCAACACATAGCCCGCGGCCACTCCCACATAGTGCGTTCCATGCTCATCCTGCGCTCCGGCTGAGTGCTTGGCTTCTACCATGGTGGCCGCTACGTCTTCCAGTTGCACCGTTCCGCCCAGATTCATCCCAATCGTATTGGTCACGCCCTTGCTGGCCACATAGTCCGCCAGCTCATAGATTGCCACCACGGTAGAACCGTATTTTTGTGCTACCGGCGCCGCGTCGGAGATATGATCCCCGTGCCCGTGGGTAAGCAGTATGTAGTGAATCTTCGACGGCAGGACAAAATCCTTCGGGTATTTAGGATTCCCCGCGATGAACGGATCGATCAGTATATTTGTACCCTTGGCCGTAGTAACCAGCACAGTCGCGTGCCCCAGCCAGGTGATACGCGTTCCCTTCAATGAACTCATCGTATCTCCTTTTTGAAGGCCCTTGAAACTTCCTTGACCTTACCGCGTGATGATAACTTCTGAAACGCTGTCCTTGGCCAGAAACTGGCGGAAACCTGACCAGCCGGCGAACAGCCGCTCAATGCTGCGGTTGGTAAATGCGCGCTGGATAGGATACTGCTGGGCCAACTGCATCTCTACATCGTCGCCCGCAGTAACGTGAAAGCGGCAGAGCACCGTCTCATCCCCTTGCGTCCGGGTATGGAACAAGGCCAGCACCTGCCCGCCCGGATTCATGGCTGAGTAGAGATGCGCCACCACGGGCGCCACCAGCTGCTCGGGCAGATAATCGAGCACCGTCCACAACAGCACCACGTCAAATGCGCGTCCGGAAAATTTGAACGAATGCTCCAGATATCCTTTTGCATTCCAAATCGGATTGCCGTCCTCGTCCGTGCCGCTCTGCCAGTTTTCTGCCCACGCATCGTGAACCGGATCGGCTAGAAAGACACTATGCCCCAGGCCGGTGAGGTAGTTGAGATTGGAGGAAGAGGTGTAACCGGCGTCCAGAACATTTAAGCCCGACTCGGCCTGCAGCCGCTTGCGCAACTCTGCCCAGCCACCGGAGTGGCGCGGCACTTTGGGTCCCGTTACGCCGGGGATGGAAGCGGGTGCATCAATGACCTGCTTCTTATGAAGCCAACGTCTTAGCAACCTGAAATCCCCTTGCAATCGAACAGAAATCTACCCGGCAGGCCGGAACTCGAGCGCCCGGTCAGAATATCCCGCCGGAGCTGGGGGCATGGGCGCTATCGGGCCCCTTGGCCACAGCCTGCGTCAGGTCCACTTTGCCGCGAAAAACAGCGTTGTCTTCCACCGCCAGCCGCAGCGCCCGAATATCGCCTTCCACTGAGCAGCCGGCGCGCAGTTCCACCCGGCCACTGGCCACCACGTTGCCCTGAACCTGGCCCAGGATCAGCACGTCCTTGGCGGAGAGGTCTGCTGCAACATTTGCATTGGGACCGATCGTCAGACGGCTGTCGGAGAGGCTCACGGTTCCCTCCACGCGACCATCCACAATCAGGTCTTCACTGCCCTTCACTTCGCCGCAAATCACGACGCTTTTCCCAATGCGCGCGCAAGAGTTCTCTACCGTCATGGCATTGTTCCTTCCGCGGGCCAAAAACAAGGCCCTGCCCGAACTATACGCAACCCGGCCTCATTGCTACAATCCGGAATATCTTTCTGGAGTTGAAGCAACCATCATTCCTGAGACGCAAGAACGCCGGCCGGGGTTCCAATACCCGCTAAACTAATCCATGTGCGCAATTTTCAAGCCATCTTCCTTTTGCTCCCAAGCGTCGTCCTGGCCGCCGTCCTGGCCGCCGTCCCCACTCAGGGTCAAACGCCGCCGGCGCTCACGCCTCCTCAGGCCCAGGCGCTGGTAGATCGTGCCCTGGCCGCCGAATTGCGCTCCGCCCAGGACAAATTCCACCCCATGCGTTTCCGGCTGCGAAAAACCAGTCCCCGGCTCACCTCGACCAAAGAGATTATCGAGACCAAAGACGGAGCCGTCGCTCTCCTGGTAGCGCTCTTTGACAAACCTCTCACCCAGGAGGAAGAACAAGCAGAACAGGCACGCCTCGATGCGCTGCTCAGCGACCCCAGCCGCCAGCGCCATCGCCAACTGGGTGAGGAAGGGGATATCGGCATCGTCCTCAAGCTGTTGCGCATGTTGCCCGATGCATACCTCTACGAATACGCGGGAGCAGCCTCAGGCCCCGCCGGACCCGTACAAAAGTTTACTTTCCGCCCCAACCCCAATTTCACCCCTCCCGACTTCGAAACCAAGGCGCTCACCGCTCTGACCGGCGAGATCCAGATCGACGCCGCACAGGAGCGCGTAACCCGTCTGGAGGGCCATCTACAGCAGGATACTGACTACGCCTGGGGCATTCTGGGCAAATTGGACAAAGGTGGATGGATCGTCATCGAGCAGGCCGACGTAGGCGGCCATCAGTGGCGCATCAATCGCTTCCAGATGAAGATGGATCTGCGCATACTGTTCAAGGAAAAAAACTTCGATACCACGGAAGAAATGACCCAGTATGCCCCGGTGCCCAAAGGAATCGACTACCGCCAAGCCATAAAAATGCTTCGCGCCGGCCGTTGAATCAACCCGCAACCAGCACAAAAAGAGCGCATCTATAAAAGAGCCCCGTGCCCCATCCTTGCGACTTGCCGGGGTCCCCACGGACAGGTCTTCGTCCGTGGGGTGGTCGGGCGCAAGGGTGGGAAACCCATGCATTTCTTTTGATGCCATTCAACAAGCACACATCAATAAAACAAAGCGGCCTCGCCAGCGATAGGCGAGGCCGCTTTGCGTAACTGAAAAATTCGCCTTACTTGATCTTGATGATGATCATGGCGAAGGTAAACAGCGTGAGTGATTCGATGAAGGCCAGGCCGATAATCATAAACGTCAGCAGGGCGGCACGGGTGCCGGGATTGCGCGCCAGCGCCTCGGTGGTCGAGCCGACGGCTCTTCCCTGACCCAGGCCGCATAACCCGGCTGCCAGGCCCATGCCAAGACCAACGCCTACCGGACCAAGATCCATGGCAACTGAGCCGCCATCCGCAAACGCCGGAATGGCGAAACATAATGCCGCCAAAGCAAGGAACATAATTTGAAGCTTCTGCATAGTTCTCCTTCTTCCCTTGAATTTGGCCGCCAGTGGGTGGTTGAGGCTCACCGTGCTGGCCCCCTCACGCTTGCGGCCTTCCATCGTTCTGGAGCGGAAAGCGCTCTCCAGCGGAATCCTTTTACTCCTCATCCCTAAGCTACAGACTCGTCGTGCGTCACCGCCATAGCAAGGTAAATGATCGTCAGAAGCATGAACACATAGGCCTGAATGAGCCCCACTGCAAAATGCAGACCCAGAAACAACGTAGGCGCCAGCATCGGCAGCATCGAAAAACAGATCAGCGTCAGCAGATCGCTGGCCAGCATATTGGCGTAAAGACGGATGGTCAGCGACATCATGCGGGCGAGATGCGACACGACCTCTACCGGGAACAGCAGCCACGCCATCCACCACACAGGCCCGGCAAATTCCTTCAGATAGCCCACTGGCCCCTGCACCCTGATGCCGTGAAAGTTGTAATAGAGAAAGGTCAGCACGGCAATCCCCAGCGGGACGACCGGCTGGCTGGTCGGCGTTACCACTCCCGGAATCAGCCCAATGAGGTTGTTGATCACAATGAACAGGCCAACACAGGTTATAAATGCCTGGAAGCGCTCGTAGCTATGGCCAATCACCTGTTCCGACTGGACGCCGGTAAACTCGTGGATCATCTCGGCGATCTGCTGCGCCGGATTGGGACGATCTACAGAAAGAGTCAACCGCACGATCACAAAAAAAACGATCAGCCCGCATGCCACTAGCAGTTCCAACGCAAAAGTGTCGTCGATGGGAGCCGCGGGTTGAGCGGGATGAAAACCCACGGTCCCCAAAATAGATGTCACCGCGCCGCCAAACAAGTAATTCAACAAGCGTGTCAATGCTAACGATTCCGGCATGAAATCTTAAGTCTTTCCGCCACCGGGCGCCACTGCGTTCGCCCCTGGGCTTGTTTTTAATTGTCTCGGTTCCAATCTCGAGCAGCGCCTGCCCCAGTCACTCTCGAAGCATCCGAAGCGCTTCCCAACCCATGGTAAATACCGCCAACGCAAGGCCGCAAAGAAGCGCCACGGCCGAACCATGGATAAACTTCAGGCTACCATAAATGGCCCCCGCAAAAATGGAGAGCCTGAGCAGAAAGAAAAACACCACCAGAGGAGTGCCCAGCGGAGCCTTCTGATTGTCCAATCGGGCGTTGATCACCCTCGCCAGCCGCTGCCATTCCCAAATGCTGGCGGCCGAAATCAGCGCGCCGGTCAACAGCATGGCGGCGTTGCGCCAGCCCGAGGCAATCCCCACCACCAATGCGGGAATCCCTCCCAGAATCAGTGTGTTGCGCATGGCCCGCCGAAGCATGGCATGCAGAGCCTCGTCCGTCATCTCAGCCTTCGGTGGGGTTTCCTGTGTCATGAATCTTCGCGGGAATTTCCGCCAGTAGTATCGTTTCCGGAATTGTTTCCCGCCTTGGGATCGCCTACTGCCGCAAGCGCCAACCGGATTGCGCTCACCATCCCCGCAATGCTCCCCAGAGCAATTCCCACCAGCGTGATCCACGACTGGTGCAGGCGCATGTCCAGCCAAGCCCCGCCCCCCCAGCCGATCAATACCGCGCAGGGCAGCACAAGCGCAATCTGCATCAACTTCTCAGCCTGCACATAAGCCCCAAGCCCGCCGCCAGGCCCGCTGCCGGCCTTGCCGCGCTGCTTGTCGTCCGGAATGGCGCGATGAAAGGGCATCCACCGTCGTTATACACGACCAGCGCCCCTCAACGCGAAAGATGCGTGGATAAGTCACGGCGGCGACCGACTTCGAAATACAGCGCGCCGTAGGCGCAATGTATGTTAGCCCCGCGCTTTAGCGTGGGGAAACGAGATTCTATAAATCCGTTCCGGAGTCCCGTAGGGACGGCGCAACGTCGTGATTTATGCAGGAACCGATTGCTCTCACCCTGCGCAACACTTCCCCATCGCCGCCTTCCCAACAAACGCTATACTGACCATTGAGCCTTTAACCGGCCTGCAAAAAAGGAAATACCGTGTTCGATTCGGAATTTGAGCGCAGTCTCTTCGACCTGCGCAAAGCAAAATTAGTGGAAATCGAGAAGCTGGGGCAAACGGCCTACCCCAACCGCTTCCCCGCCTCAGACGCTGAGAAGGCGAGCACCATCCCCCATGTACGCGCCCAGTGGGGAGTAGCAACGGCCGAAGCTCTCGAAGCCGACCGCGTAACCGTAGCCGTCGCCGGGCGCATCATGGCCATCCGCGCACAAGGCAAAGCCGGCTTCGCCACTCTCCAGCAAAATGGCGAGCGCCTCCAGATCTACGTCCGCCTCGACGCCGTCGGCGAGCAGGGCTTCGCGCTCTATAAACTCCTCGACCTCGGCGACCACATCGGCGCCAGCGGCTATCTCTTCCGCACCCGCACCGGCGAGCTGACCATCCATGTTGACCGCCTCACCTTCCTGGCGAAAGCCATGCTGGCGCTGCCCGAAAAATTCCACGGCCTGGCCGACGTCGAGCTGCGATACCGCCAGCGCTATGTGGACCTCTTCGCCAACCTCGAAAGCCGCGAAGTCTTCGTCAAGCGCGCCAAAACACTGAAAGCCCTGCGTAAATTTTTCGATGACCGCGGCTATCTCGAAGTTGAAACGCCGATGATGCAGCAGATCGCCGGCGGAGCAGCCGCGCGCCCCTTCAAAACCCACCACAACGCCCTCGATCAGGACCTGTTCCTGCGCATCGCGCCGGAGCTTTATCTCAAGCGCCTGGTAGTAGGCGGCCTCGACCGCGTCTACGAGATCAACCGCAACTTCCGCAACGAAGGCGTAAGCACCCAGCACAACCCCGAGTTCACCATGCTCGAGTTCTACCAGGCCTACGCCAACTACCACGACCTGATGCAGATCACCGAGGAGATGATCGAGTTCGTAGCCAAGGAAGTGAACGGCACAACCATCACCGAGTTCGACGGACACACGATCGATTTGGGGAAGTGGGAACGGCTGACAATGCGGGAGGCGATCATCAAATGGTGGCCACCTGAGGCGACCCCCTATCCGAAAATCGATGACCTTTTCAACCTTGAGAGATTTCGACCTTTTGCCGAGTCTCTTAGGAGGCACTTTGCTGAGCAATCAAAGCGATTGTTAGTAAACCGCGATGCGATACTCGCCACAATTCGCACTCGCTTAGGTAGAACCGAGGAGAACCTAGCGATCCAAATGGCTCTCCTGGTCGCGGATGAAGACGAGGGTCGCGACCTTAGGTTTGTGATCGATCAGGAACGAGAAGCTGATACCAACGAATGTACGTTAAAAGAGGCGTTGGAGTGGTACGACGGAAAGGCCTTTGCGACTATATTCGAGGTGTTGGCTGAAGAGCACCTAATTAATCCGACTATTATCTACGAGTTCCCCACCGCCATATCGCCGCTGTCCAAGCAGAAGCCCTACGACCCGAACTGGGTCGAGCGCTTCGAGTTTTACTGTGGCGGCTTCGAGCTGGGCAACGCCTTCAGCGAATTGAACGATCCCGTCGAGCAGCAGAAAAGATTTGAAGACCAACTAACCCAGCGAGCCCAGGGCGACGACGAAGCCCACCAGATGGATGAGGACTACGTCCGCGCCCTTGCCTACGGCCTGCCTCCCACCGCTGGCGAAGGCATCGGCGTAGATCGTCTGGTCATGCTCCTCACCGGCTCCAAATCCATCCGCGACGTAATCCTCTTCCCGCTGATGAGAAACAAAGAACAAAGATCAGAGAACAAGGATCAGGAACCGGAAGGCTAACTCCGCCAACCCCGCTAACAGCGCTAACTCCGCTATTCCATCAACCAGGAGCCTCGAACCACTTGAACATCCTCTTCATCGGCGACATCTTCGGCAGCGCGGGACGAAAGATCGTCCGCGAGCACATCGGCCATGTGCGCCAGTCGCACTCGGTCGACCTCACCGTCATCAACGCCGAAAACGCCGCCGGAGGCTTCGGCCTAACCCCTCAAATCGCCGATGAGCTTTTCGACCTGGGCGCCGATGTTCTCACCACCGGCAACCATGTGTGGGATAAACGCGAACTGATCGACTATTTCAACTCGGTTCCAGCCGGCAGCCATGAGCGCCCCCGCCGCGTGCTGCGCCCGGCCAACTTTCAGCCCGGCCTTCCCGGCTACGGCGTCTATGAAGGAACCACGCAGGACGGCGTGGCCTATGCGGTGGTGGAGCTGATGGGCCGCGTTTTCATGAACGCGACCAATGATCCCTTCCATGCAGCCGACGCCCTGCTGGCCGGCATCAAGGCCAAAGTGATCCTAGTCGATTTCCACGCTGAAGCCACCAGCGAAAAGGTTGCGATGGGCTGGTATCTCGACGGCCGCGTAACCGCCGTGCTGGGCACGCACACCCACATCCCCACCGCCGACGAGCGCGTGCTACCCAATGGAACCGCCTTCCAAACCGATGTAGGCATGAGCGGCCCCTACGACAGCATCATCGGCGTCGAGAAGGACTTGGTCCTGCATAAGTTCCTCACCGGAATGCCGGGCAAGTTCGAAGCCGCCAAAGGAAACCCCAAGATGTGCGCCGCCCTCGTCACCTGCGACCCCAAAACCGGGCGCGCCGCAGCCATTCAGCGCATCATGCTGGGTGAGTAACTAGGAACAGTGGTTAGTGCCCGGCGTCGTCCGGCACGTCGCCGATGGTGCGGGGCACAGGCTTGCTTGGCAGCGCTCCCGCAGGCGGAATGGCAGCCACCTTCAGCAGTCCCACGGGCGTGTGTTTAGCCTTCATCAGCTTTCCCTTGCGATTGAAGATCATGGTCCACTCCATCAGCTTGGGGCTCGCCGAAACATCGGTAAACGAAACCTCTTCGCCATCATGGATGGGTATGGTCAGCTCAGCCGGCATTGCCGCAGGGAATTTCAGGCTATTGGTATCCTCGGTCAACTTCGCCGCCACCGGATGCCCTCCGGCCAGCGCGGCGTAGCAGAGCCCGGTCTCAAGCCAGTCAGAAGACTGATCAGATTCCTCCGCCCGGATGTGATTGAAGGCCGAGATGGTCAGCGCGTTGATGGGAGCCGGCGACCAGAGCGAATAACCCCTCATCTGAATGGGAATGATGCGCACCCGTCCCTCGCCGTCAAGCGGAACGGAAGCCGTAAACATGCTCACGTCGCCGATCCCGTTGTTGCGCGTGAAGCGAAGAAATATGTGATTCCTGAAGACCGGGCACACCACCTGCTGGTAACTCCATTTGCCCTGGTTGAATTCAAGGCCTACATAATGCACATGCTCGCCGATCGAGGCCTCAGCGTCCGCAGCCTGCAGGCGATCCTTCTCCGTCATCCGGTCATAGCCGCGAAACTCGATGGGCGCAACAGACGTTGCAATTTCGCCGTCAGCGGAATACGGCGCCGGAGTCACAGCCTCAGGCACTTGCCGCACCTTGAAACCGGCCGCGGAAAGATCCTCGCCCGCGTCCGTCTGTGCCGCCAGAGGTGCGCAGAGAGCGGCTGCGGACGCGATAGACAGGACGGTGCGAACAAGGATAAATCGGCCCATACAGCCCATAGACTACCACCACTGCGTAGAGCATACTTTTGGTCCAGTGAAGCAACTCAATAAAAAGGGCAGCTCGCCACGGCGAACTGCCCTTTGATCTTCCAGAAGAACGTATCTGTTTGGGGAATCCCCGATTACCGCGCCGGGGCCCTGTGCCCAGCTGTCGGCTTGTGCGGAGCGGTTTTCTTCGGCACAATCGTTCCGTCGCGGATCACGATCTCCGCGGTCTGCGCCGTTGTGGCCGTAGCCGGAACCTGTGTATAGGAGTCATAGACGCCGTCCAGCTCCGCTTCTCCTTTGGAATGATCTCCGAAGACGAAGCCGGCCGCCGGAATCTCTTTTTCCGGCAACGGGGTCTTCATATTGACGGTGAAGTCGGCGATCTTGGCATCCTTGGCGTCCTGAGTCACGGCCAGCTTGATCACCGTGGCGCTGGCTTCTATCACGACTCCCGGAACCGGCGTAGCCTTGTCTTTCAAGACCAACCAGAGCTTGTCCACATCGTCCTTGGCTCCATTAGCCAGGATGAATTCCGTGTCTTCCAGGTTCAGCTTGGTCAGGTCGGGAGTCTCCGCCACCGCCTTGTGAGCATAGTCAGCCGGAGTGGGCGCGGGAGCAATCACAAAGGTGGCGGGCGGAAAGGTAGTGACCGCGGCCTGGGCCTTGACGGCGTCCAGACCATCCAGACCGCCGTGATACTTTTTGTAGGCATGCTCCAGTTGCGGCTCAATCTTTGCCTGGTATTGCGGAGGAGCAAAATCCCACACCCGCGCATAGAACCAGGAAGCCTGCACCAGATCCTGGGAGGTCCCGGGCAGGCTATAAGCTGTCGCAAGCTTGAGCGTATCCGGCAACCCCGCGCTCTTGCTCTGTTCGTCTGTATAAAGCATCAGCTCCGCTTTGTATTCGTTCTCGGCGCCCTTGATGTCTTTCTTTGAAACCATGTCATCCAAGGCGATGGCGGAGTGAAAAATCGGGTACGCCGTTCCTGTCAGCTTCTTCCAGTCGTCAGGGCTGGTGCCGGCAGGCTTGGGAACCGTCAGGCCTTTGGCGGCAAGAGTCGCCGCATCGTCGCAGGTCTGCGCGTCAGTGCTCACGCCGTTCTGATCCATGGACTTGGCGCAAATACCGTTTTTGACGTAGACCGAGATCAGGATAGCCTTGGGGTTGTTAGGATCAACCTGAAGCAGGCGGCTGGCCGCGCTGAGCATCTTGTCGGAGTCGCCCAAGTCCTGGTAAGTTTCCAGCAGCATTTCAAGAACAGCTTGCTTGACCACGCTCTGGGGATAGGACTGCAGAAATCCCTCGAGTTGCGAGGTCTTGGTATGGGGGTCGGTCTGTGAAGTGGCCATTTGATAGGAATTGAACTCAGCTGGATCCTTGATTGTGATCGAGGCCTGTGCTCGCAGCCGGGGCGCGGTAACGGGGCAAATAGTCACCAATGCCAGCAATAACGCAAAAACTAACTTCTTCATTCAATGCTCCTGGAGAATGCCGTATCGGAATTCAATATTCAAGCACGCGCTTGAGGAAAATACAACCGTTATGTTTGGCGGTTGAGTGCCGAGGGTATAGATAAACGATACCACGGCAATCCATTGCGGTGATGGTTGGATTATAGAAAGCCTTGCCCTCCGTGACAAGCAAAGTTGTAAAAAACAGGGACTGAGGGACTAAGGGACTAGAGGGCTCTTGCTCAACTGACGCATCTCGCCTTTCCCATTGAAGATCAGACTTCTTTCCCAAGCCCTCTTTCGCTGAAAGCTGTCAACTAGTCCCTCAGTCCCTAGTCCCTAGTCCCTAGTCCCTGTTCATTGCAGCAGCCGCACCAGCTCCGCCTGTTCGGCCAGGAAGGCGTCGTGCCCATGGTCGCTGGTCATCTCGCGGTAATCGGCCTTCACCCCGGCGGCGCGAATGGTCTCGGCAAACTCACGCACCGTTTCGGGCGGAAACAGCCAATCCGAGCTGATGCCGACAAAACTAAGCTTGGCGCGGATGCGGCTGAAGGCCTCCTTCGCTGAGGAGTAGCCCCGCAGCGGGTCCCACGTGTCCATGGAGCGCAGAATGGCCAGGTACGCATTGGCGTCGAAGCGTTCGATGAACCGGTTGCCCTGGTGGTCAAGATAGCCGGCAATGTCGAACCGGCCGCCAATCAGGCCGCCGCCCTGGTCGTCCAGCCCCCACGGATCCTCGCCATTGCGGTTCGGGTTGCGCCCAAATCGCTCGTCAAAGAGCCCTGCGGATTTATAGCTGAGCATGGCGATCTGCCGCGCCAGAGCCAGTCCCCGCCGCGGCTGCCGCTGCGCCAGATAATGGCCGCCCTCCCACTCCGGGTCGTGCTGGATGGCCTGGCGCTGCAAGTGATTCAGCGCCAGCCCCATCGCCGACAGAGGCGCCACGCCAATAATCAACCCCCGCTCCACGCGCTCAGGATAGAGGAGGGTCCAATCCAGCGCCTGCATTCCACCAATGGAACCGCCCAGCACCAGCCGCAATTTCCTGATGCCCAGCGAATCCAGCAGCCGCGCCTGCGCCCGCACATTGTCGCGAATCGAAACCAGCGGAAAATCCGGCCCGTAGATCTCGCCCGTCTCCGGGTCCACCGCCCCAGGCCCCGTCGATCCGTAACAGGAGCCCAGCATGTTGATACAGATTACGAAGTCGTGGTCCAGTGACAAAACCGCACCGGAGGCAAAGATCTCCGGCCACCACTCCCCCACCAGCGCGGAACCCGATAAGGCGTGACAAACCAGCACCGCGTTGTCTCGAGCCGCATTCAGCCGGCCATACACCGCGTAATGCAGCGTAACGCCGGCCAGAGTGCGCCCGCACTCCAGCAACAAGTGCTCGTCGAGCACAAAGTCGCCCTCGTAGGTGGGGACCGGAACTGGCGTTCGCGCAGCCTTCGCGTCTGTCCCGGTTTTGGTTTCGGTCATCACAATCATTGTGCAACAAGACCCTTCTATTTTGTCGCGCCCTTGAAGGCGTGACCGTTGGCCGCCTCAATCGCCTGGTCCAGATCGGCAACAATATCGCGTATATCCTCGATCCCCACCGAAAGCCGAACCTGCTCCGGAGTAACCCCGGTCGAAGCCTGCTCCTCCACTGAAAGCTGCTGATGCGTGGTAGATGCCGGATGAATCACCAGCGACTTCACATCGCCGATATTGGCCAGCAGCGAAAAGAGCTTCAGCGTATTGATCAGCTTCTTCCCCGCCTCGTACCCGCCCCCCGGACCAGCTTTGACTCCAAAGGTAACCAGCGCGCCGCGCCCTGTGGGCAGATACTTCTGCGCCCGCTTGTAATAGGGGCTCGACTCCAGACCCGGATAGTTCACCCAATCCACGCCGGGATGCTTCTGAAGATGCTGGGCCACGGCCAGTGCGTTCTCTGAATGCCGCGCCAGCCGCAGGTGCAGCGTCTCAATGCCTTGCAGAATCAAAAACGCATTGAATGGCGAAAGCGCCGCCCCGGTGTCGCGCAAACCCTGCACACGCGCCTTCAAAATAAACGCCAGCGGCCCGAAGGCCTCCGTGTAAGAAAGCCCGTGGTACGACGGGTCCGGCTCCGTGAACTCCTTAAACCGCCCCGATGCCGCCCAGTCAAACTTGCCCGCATCCACAATCACGCCGCCAATCGAAGTGCCATGTCCGCCCAGAAATTTCGTAGCCGAGTTCACCACGATGTCCGCGCCCCACTCGATGGGCCGCACCAGCGCCGGCGAAGCCGAAGTGTTGTCGATAATCAGCGGCAGCTTGTGCTCATGCGCAATGGCAGCCAATTGCTCAATATCCGCCACATCCAGCTTGGGATTGCCCAGCGTCTCGGTATAAATGGCTCGCGTCTTGTCGTTGATCAGCGCACGCAGCCCTTTAAAGTCGTCCGCATCGACAAACTTCACCGTGATGCCCAACTTCGGCAGCGTGTAATGGAACAGGTTGTAAGTTCCCCCATAAAGCGAGGTGGTGGAGATAATCTCCTCACCCGCCGAGGCCAGATTAGTTATCGCCAGCGTCTCGGCCGCCTGCCCTGAGGCCGTAGCCAGCCCGGCCGCTCCGCCTTCGAGCGCCGCCACGCGCTTTTCTAAAACGTCGGTTGTCGGGTTCATGATGCGCGTGTAGATGTTGCCAAACTCCTTCAGCCCAAACAGCCGCCCCGCATGATCGGCGTCCTGAAAAACATAAGAAGTGGTTTGGTAGATAGGCACGGCTCTCGCGCCCGTCGTCGGATCGGGCACCTGGCCTGCATGAACGGCAAGAGTAGCAAACTGTTGTTTCGTTTCTTCTGGCATAATCGGCTCCTTCAAGCTCCTATGGGTTAATTGGTCAATGGAGAGTGCGCGGCTTCAGGATAAATGGGTCCAGCTTCGTTCCAAATGCAAAACGACCCGGATCCTGTGTGGACCCGGGCCGCCTGACTTCAAGATCGGTTGCGTTTATCGCATCTGTCTCTCAGGAACCAAACGGACGGGTCCACACTCCACGCACATACACATGGCCATGACCGCAGTTCCGAGCTTCCTTGAGTTCGACATAAAAGCAGTATCGACGGAAATAGCGGTGAATGTCAATCCCCTCCGATGGTTACGCGCCGTGAGCAAGCCGGAACGCGAAAATAATCTGTACGACAATATCGTATTATGTAATAATGCGGATATGAGCAAACCACCCCGCCGCGCATCCCGCGTCTTCACCATCAGCTTCCCCGAGGAGTTGGCCAAGCAAGTTGTCGCCGTGGCCAAGGACGAAAGCCGCAACATCAGCGAACTCTTCCGCGAAGCATTTCGCGCCTATCACTTCGAAAGAATGCACAAAAGGCTCGATGCCATCCGCGCTGAGGCAGCGAAGCGTGTGACTCACCACTACACGGAAGACGATGTGGAAGCCCTGGTCGACGAGATTCGCGCCGAGAACTACGCACGGAGAAAGAAGACGGCTTGATCCTCGTCATCGATTCCGGCGTGTGGATATCCGCCCTTCAATTCAAAGGCACTCCGCTTTTGGCAGTCGAACAGTCAATAGTCCGCTACCAAATCGCAATCTGCGAACCTATTCTGCGCGAAATCCACGCGGCACTGCACTGGAAATTCGGTTGGACTGACGATGAAGTCGAAGAGGTGTTCGCTTTCTACCTCTCCAAAACAAATCATGTGAAAGTCTCAGGCAAGCTTCGTGGCGTTTGTCGCGATCCCAATGACGATATGGTCTTTGAATGTGCGGCGCTGGCAGGCGCAAGCATCATCGTTGCGAGCGATAAAGACTTGCTGGCAGTTGTGAACTATGAAGGAATCCGTATCCTGACGCCACGCGAATTCCTTGAACTGCCGGAATCCCCAGTCCCTTAGTCCCTAGTCCCTCAGTCCCTGCTCTTTCACTCTTCCGCCTTCCAAACAAACGCCCCCGCCTGCTCCAGCCCCATATGCGCCAGCACCCGATAAACAAACTGCCGCGCCATCTCCGTCGAATCAATTGGCTTGTTATAAAACGCCGGAATCACCGGAAAGATCACCGCTCCAGCCTCCGCGGCCAGTGTCATATTCCGCAGATGAATCCGATTGAACGGCGTCTCTCGCACGCAAAGAATCAGCGGCCGCCGCTCCTTGAGCGTAACGTCCGCCGCGCGCGCCACCAGCGTATTAGCCAGCCCCTGCGCAATCGCCGCCAGCGTCCCCATCGAGCAGGGCAGCACGATCATTCCGTTCGAAGGATGGCTCCCACTGGCAATCGCCGCGCCAATATCCTCATCCGAGTGCTGCACCGTCTTCTTCGGCTTCGCTCCCAGCAGCTTTTCCAACAGATCGTTCCGCCCAGCAACTCCCAGCTCCTCAGCCATAACCCGCAGCGAATTCTCTGAAGCCACAAAGTGAACCCGCGCAACCCGCTCATCCCCCTCCAGCGCGCGCAGCATCTCCCGGCCAAAGACCGCGCCCGATGCGCCGGTAAGTGCTAAGGTGAGATTCATTGCTTCCACGATGCGAACTCCATTCCAATTGATTCTCGATATTTTTCGTCTCTCTGCGTTGCATTATCTATGTAGATTCAATCATTAGATTTGATCCTCTTTACCCTGATTTTTCCCGCTCCTCTGGGATCTTTTGGCGTCGGTTGTCTATAGTTCTTTGTACCGCCAAATTTCAGCTCCCTAGCCATCAACTCAGCTGGTATGGTTAGACCCGCCTCACGGAACAGTTGTTCATAGTCACGATGATCCATATCCAAGGAAAAACAGACGGGCAAATCGTTCTGTTCCAATACCAATACAGGAATCGGTATTCCTAGCTCCATAGCGGCTGCCGACCTATGTGTTCCTGTTAATACTTCGTAGTCTTGAATATCGTGTGATGGGTTGCGGTTGACAATAAGTAACGGGCAACCCAACCAGCCATTCTGGGACATACTCTCTTTCAACCGTTTAACGTGATCTTGATCAACCGAGTGTCTTGGTGCGACGCAATTAACTTCAATTTGTTTCAACCAGAATCTCCGTTTCGGCACCGATTCAGAGCATTCTATTGCCGGATGCCCCAGACCTCGCCTTTGAGACCTAGAATCAAACGACCGCGCCGTAGGCGCAATGGTTATTAGCCCCGCGCTTTAGCGTGGGGTCAGCGCAACCAACAAACCTCCGGAGTCCCGTAGGGACGGCGCCATAACCGATCACCCGAAAACAAAACGTTTATCGTAAACGATTCCGCAATTGCGCAAAAGCGCGACAAATTCCTGCTCAAAATCGCGTTTGCGGTGATGTTCTTCCTGGTTCTGAATGTACTCCTTCACCACCTCAATCTGAGAGGGACTGACGCTGAAGGCTCCGTATCCTTCCTGCCAGGAAAAACCATCCCCCATCCACCGGGAAGAGCTTCCTTTGAGCTTCTGAACGGCATGGGCAAGCGAGCAAGTCGCCGGCAAGTCAAATAACAGATGAACGTGATTGGCAGTCCCGCCCGCGGCGATCAGCGAGAAGCCCTCGCCGCGCGCAATGCCGCCCAGGTAGGCATAGAGTTCAGCGGTGCGGCCGGAGGGGATGAGCGAGCGGCGCTCTTTGGTACTGAAGACACAATGAATGAAATTGCTCGCATACGTATGCGCCATCTTGCACCGTCCCTACGGGACTCCCATTTTACAACCCGATTCATACCCCACGCTGAAGCGCGGGGCTAACAAACATTGCGCCTACGGCGCGGGTTTCTGGACCTGCCGCATCCTTGCTACTCCCCAAGCACCCTCTTAAAAATCGCATCCACATTCCCCAACTGCCGCGTATAGTCAAACGTCCGCGCCAGCTTTTCCGGGCTAAGCAGCGCCGTAATCGCCGCATCCTTCGCAACCTCATCCCGAAAAACCAAATCCTCTTTCCACGCCCGCATGGCATGTTCCTGCACCAGCTTGTAAGCATCCTCGCGCAGCATTCCCGCCTCGGCCAAATCCAGCAGCAACTGCCCGCTGAAGATCAGCCCGCCCGTAGACTCAAGATTCTTTTTCATCCGCTCCGGATAAACCAGCAGCCGGTCGATCAGGTTCTCCGTCTTCGCCAGCAGGTAATCCACCAGAATCGTCGAGTCAGGAAAGATCACCCGCTCCACCGACGAATGCGAAATATCCCGCTCGTGCCACAGCGCAATATCTTCAAACGCCGCCTGCGCATTGCCGCGCAGCACCCTCGCCAGCCCGCTGATCTGTTCGCTGGTAATCGGATTCTTCTTATGCGGCATCGCCGACGAGCCCTTCTGACCAACGCTGAAGTACTCCTGCGCCTCGCGCACCTCGGTCCGCTGCAAGTGCCGCACCTCAATCGCAATCTTGTCCAGCGTGCTGCCGAGTATCGCCAGCGTGGAAATATAAGCCGCGTGCCGGTCTCTCTGGATCACCTGCGTAGCCACCAGCGCCGGCTTCAGCCCCAGCCGCTCGCAAATCCGCTCCTCATGCTCCGGCTTCAAATGCCCAAAGGTCCCCACCGCGCCCGAGAGCTTTCCCACGCGCATATCCTCAGCCGCCGCGTCAAAACGCGCCAGATTCCGCTGCATCTCCGCATACCAGTTCAGCAGTTTCAGCCCAAAGGTCGTCGGCTCGGCATGAATCCCATGCGTGCGCCCAATCGTCGGCGTGTGCTTGAACTCCACCGCCCGCCGCTTGAGCACCGCCATCAGCTCCACCAGCCCCGCGCGGATCAGCGCCGAAGCTTCCTTCACCTGTAAAGCCTGCGCCGTATCCACCACGTCATTCGAAGTCAGCCCATAGTGCAGCCAGCGGGACTGGCCGTCCAGGCCTTGGTTTTTAAGAGATTCTGCGACTGCGGTCGTGAAGGCGATCACGTCGTGCTTCACCTCCGCCTCGATCTCCTGAATCCGTGCCACGGTAAACCCGGCCTTGGTAGCAATAGCCTCCGCCGCCTCCGCGGGAATCACCCCATCCTCGGCCAGCACGGCGCTCGCCGCCGACTCCACCTGCAGCCAGCACCGGTATTTGCTCTCTTCCGTCCAGAGCCGGCCCATCGCCGGGCGTGTATAGCGTTCAATCATGGGCAAACTCCTCTTAGGGCCAAATACCGCAGCCTGTGCCAACTCCTTGATTGTACGAGGAAATGATGCTCAATCGCGAGGAATGCCCAAACGTTGATGAAGCTCATCCAAGAGCAGTCCGCTCCCCGGCTTATAAGGCTGAAACCACTCGCCGTCGATCACCAGTTGCGGAATAGCCCGCTTGCCCGCATGGCGCACCACCTCTGCCGCGGCCTCCGGATCGGTATCCACGCTGATCTCGGTGAACTCGATGCCGTGAGAATCGAGAAACTTTCGCGCCGCCCGGCAATCCCCGCACCAGGCAGCCGTATACATCTGCACCTTCATCCGGCTATTTTACTGCTCTCCCGCTGTTGCGGTAACCATCCTGAGACCCTCGGCCAGAAATGCTCCTCCGAGCAGTCGCGCAACCGCAGCGCCGCACCTTCCGGCGTAATATCCCGCTGCGGCATCCCCAGCATCTCAAAACCCACCATGAACTTCCGCACCGTAGCCGAGCGCAGCAGCGGCGGATAAAAGTGCGCGTGGAAATGCCACTCCGGATGTGCAGCCCCATCAGTCGGCGTTTGATGGAAGCCCATCGTATAAGGAAAGCCGGTCTCGAATAAATTGTCGTACCGCGTGGTCAGCCGCTTCAGAGCATCGGCCAGCCCATCCCGCTCATCGCTCGTGAACTCCGGCAACGCCCCCAGGTGTCGCCGAGAAACCAGCAGCACCTCAAACGGCCAAACCGCCCACCAGGGAACCAGAGCCGTGAAGTGCTCATTCTCAAAGACGATGCGTCCCTGCTCCGCCGCCAAGCCCCGCTCGGCCTCAAGGTAGTCGCACAGCAGGCAGCGGCCAGTGCGGGCCAGATGATCGCGTTGCGACGAAGTCTCGGCAGCCGGCTCATCCGGCACAAATCCGGTAGACCAGATCTGGCAGTGCGGGTGAGGATTGCTGGCGCCCATCATGGCCCCGCGATTCTCAAAGATCTGCACGTACTCGATCCACTCCATCCCACCAATCTCAAGGAACTCCGCAGTCCACGCATCCACCACGGCGCGAATCTCCTCGCGCGTCATGCGGGCCAGCGTCAGGCTGTGGTCGGGATGAAAGCAAACCACCTTGCACAGTCCGCGCGCAGGCTCAGCCTTGAGCAGCGGCGAAGACGGCGCCTCCGCCAGCACAGGCGAATCCGGCAGCAGCGCCGGAAAATCGTTGACAAACGAAAAAATCCCCTCGTACGCCGGGTTCACCGCCCCACCCGCACGTTGATTTCCAGGGCACAAATAACATTTGGGATCGTAAGAAATCGCCTGAGGCGCCGCTTTCTGTCCCACTTCCCCCTGCCAGGGCCGATCCGTGCGGTGCGGTGAAACCAGCACCCACGACTGCCGCAGATGATTCCACCGCCGATGCACAAACTGCCAATTGCCTTCCATGCTTGCTCCCCAGGCCATTCTAATTGGGCAGTTTTCGCCTCACTGTGCCCGCCCTCACTCCTCATGCACTTCCGGAGGCGGAAGCGGCTTGGGAGCCAGGAACCGCCGGGCAAACTCGCCGCTGTAAGTATCCAGCAGCTTCTTCACCCGTTCCGGCTTCTCCGCGCGCACAATCAATCCCGCCTGGTGCTGCTTTTTCATGCGCAGCACAATCTCCGGGTCGTTGCAGGCGTTCGTGTCCGGCTCTACGGCCAGGCTGCGGCACAGAACGCTGCCCGCATAGCTCTGGAACGATTCCAGAGGCGCGTACTTCAATCCGCGAAAGTTTGAGACCTCAAGCCGCGCCCACTCCCGCCACATATTCACTCCGGTGGAGACCTCGATCATGTCGGCCGTAAAATCCCCGCCCACACGCGCCGCAATCTGAAGAAAGTAGTACCGTCCATCGGCGTTGGCGCGAACGTACTCGGCGTGGGTAACGCCGCGCACCATGCCCAGCGACGGCGCGAGGCCTCTATTCAGCGCCGTCAGCTCATGCCAGTCGCTGCTTTCGCGGTCCACCGTGCTGGCGGTAAAGATTTCGCCCTCGTGCTTCTCTTTCCGTGGAAGGCGGCCACGCCGGTGCAACGCGGAAAAAACCACTTCACACTCGCTCAGGATCGAATCCACCTGAAAGATCTCGCCGGGCAGAAACTGCTCCAGCAGGAAATGGCTTTGCCGATCGCCCAGATTGTCCAGGGCGCTCCATAGCTGCTCCGGCTTCTCAATCTTCTGAATGCTCAGCGACGAAGCCTCGGATCGCGGCTTGAGCACCCACGGCCCCCGCACCCTGCTCATATAGTCGCGCAACTCGTCGTAGTTCAGCACGCGGCAGTATTCCGGAACCAGAAATCCAGATTCCCGTGCGCTCACCCGCATAGCCAGCTTGTCCAGGTAGTAGCCCGCCGTAGTAATTCCCATACCGGGAACCCGCAAGTGTTCGCGAATTTGGGCCGCCGTCTCCAGGTCGAACTCATCCAGGGCAACAATACGATCGAAGCGCCGCGTTCTCGCCATCCACGATACGGTATTCAGAATCTGCTCGCGGTTCAGCCCGGAGGGCATGGTGACCACTTCCTCCAGCGCATCGCGGGGCCAGTCGGCATCGCGGTGCTTGTCCAGCGTAAGCAGGGTGGGCTTTACTCCCATCTCCGCGCACTGGCGTAGAAAATCATGCCCCTTTTCATAGCTGGCAATGCACAGAAACCGCTCCACCCTGTCGGCCATTGACCCCTCTTATGAATCCTTAACGATTCCCTCTATATCCGTCTGGCTTGCCCATCCGCAGCCCTTCTAAGCCTGGAAAAGAGGTTGTGCCTTCGACCTCAGAGTTGGACCCCCAGGTGAGGATAGTTCTACCATAGACGGTGAGATGCTTTCCGCAAAAGCGATAGTGAGCCAGCACGACGAATTGAACTCAGCCTGGCATCATTCCACTGGGAATACGTTCGTTCCTCAAGAATCTGACGCTGCCGGCGCTAGTGGTTGGCTTTGCCTGGTCGCCCGTCAGCATCGCGCCAACTTCGAACTCTGGCACATTGAAGACGAGGCCCGCTCACCCGGCGCAACCGACGCGGAATTAGCCGAAGTAAAGCGCCGCGTGGACCGCACCAACCAGCTCCGCAACGACCTGGCCGAGGAACTGGACCGCGCGCTTCTCGCCTGGCTCGAATCCCAGAGCCTGCCGGATTCCGATGCCCCACTGCACTCCGAGTCGCCCGGCATGATCGTTGACCGGCTCTCCATCTTGTCGCTGAAGATCTACCACACCCGCGAAGAGGCCGAGCGCGCCGGCGCACCACCCGGCCACGCCGAACGCAACCGCGAGCGCCTGGCTATCCTCGAACAGCAGCGCGCAGACCTGGCCAACTGCCTCGACCAGCTCTGGCGGGAGGCGCTCCAGGGCGTCCGGCGCTTCAAAATTTACCGCCAATTGAAGATGTACAATGACCCCTCGCTCAACCCAGCCATCTACGGCAAACTCCCCCGGCAAACTGGCCGGTAAATCAGCCTTTACGCCTACCCATTGACGGAACGAGGGGTTCTGCGTATAAAGAGGGCCTGGCAGCGTTATTCTTCTTAAGACGCAGGTTTCTTGACCGGCGGTCATGCGGCTCAATCCGGCGTCCGGCAAGTACGCTAACCGGAATACCAATCAAGCAAGAGGTTCGACCGTTGCTCTCACGCCGTAAAAAAACAGATCCTCCGCCTGCCGCGCCCAGCAGCCACTCCACCACGGGCTCGGGACCCTCATTCCAGCACTACCAGTCCGCCGTGCAACTGCTCCAGCAGGGAAAGTATGAAAAAGCCCTGGCCGCCTTTGAAAAAATGCTCCCCTCCGCTCCGGCCGAGCTCGTGGAGCGCTGCAAAATGTACATCAACACCTGCCAGCGCCAACTGGAGAAGACCAAGCTCGCCTTCCTCACCCCCGAGGAGCACTACGACTACGCCGTCTCCATGTTGAATACCGGCTACTACGAGGAAGCCCGCGAGCAGTTCAACAGCATTCTGGCCACCTCTCCCGACTCCGACTACGCCTTCTACGGCCTGGCCCTGCTCGACTCCATCACCGGCCGCACCCAGGACTGCCTCGGCAATCTGGCCCGCGCCATCGAGCTCAACCCCAGAAACCGCCTTCAGGCCCGCGCCGACAACGACTTCCAGAGCATGGTAGACGACCCCCGCTTCACTGAGCTCCTCTATCCCGAAGTCCCCTAGCGCGATTTCTCATTAACAAAAAAGACTGTCATCCTGTGCGACCGGAGCGCAGCGCGGGGAGTCGAAGGACCTGCGTTTCCACCCCTCAACTCCCCCCGACGTACCTCCATGAACACCACCCCGCTCCCACAGATTTTCCTTCCCCGCCCCCTCCGCATTGACGTAAAGTGATTCTGCGCGGGCTTCGAGTCTGCGCCGCCAATCAGGAGGTTTCATGCGCAAGACCCGAGTTTCCTTCACCATCGGCTGTTGCCTGATCGCTATCGCCGCCCTCGCCTGGGCACAGTCCACCAGAAAGCCCGGCCTGTGGGAAATGACCAGCACCATGACCTGGCCACAATCCCCCATGCCCCCGGGAATGCAGCCGCCTCCCGGCTCACCCTTTGCCGGTGGCCCACGCACCACCCAGGTTTGCCTTACTCAGGCCATGATCGACAAATACGGCGCACCCATGCCCTCCTCCCACGGCGACTGCCAGATCGCCAATGTGGTGCTGAAACCCGCCAGCATGTCCGCCGACTGGATTTGCGGCGGCAGAATGGCCGGCAAAGGAAAGCTGGAGTCGTCGTGGACCAACCCCGATCACGCCATCGGAAAAGTGCACTTTGTCGGAACCATGCAGGCCGGCCCCAACTCCAGGCCCATCGAGTACACAATCAATTCCTCATCCGTCTACAAAGGCCCTGACTGCGGCAGCACAGCGCCCCTCCCCATGCCGAACAAATAGCGACGGTAACTGGCGCGCGATTCCCTCGGCGTGTAGTATTAAGTGCCAAATACCCAGACGCATGTGGGAAGATTCGGGGCCGCCCCATTCGTGGGCCGGCCCCTATCGGAGGCTACAAAATGAAAGTGCGGTTGTTCAAAAATTCGCTGCGTCCCAGAGCCAGGATGATCGGCATTGTTTATCTGCTTTACTTTCTCGCCGCAATACTCGCCCAGCTCCTCACCAGCCGCAATCATGTTGATTATGGCAATGGCGCAAACTTCATCGCCACCGGACTCTATTGCCTTGTGACGCTGCTTTTCTATTACCTGTTCAAGCCGGTGAGCCGGATGCTCTCTTTAGTCGCGGCATTCTTCAGCCTCGTGGGATGCATCGTGATGACTCTTGAACTCTTTCGTCCTACCTCTCTGTCCACCAACCCCCTGCTGTTTTTCGGACCCTATTGCCTGCTCATCGGATACCTGATCTTCAAGTCCACATTCCTGCCGCGCATTCTGGGCGTGCTCATGGCGTTGGCCGGCGCAGGTTGGCTCGTCTTTCTAATCCCCAACCTCCCAAGCTACCTATCCCTCTCCCTCGAAGGTCTTGGAATCTGCGCAGAAGCATCCCTGATGATTTGGCTAATCGTGAGAGGCGTAAATATAGAACGATGGAAGCAGCAAGCCGGCGCAGCCTGAAATTCAATCAGTTCGGCTCCCAACTACCAAATTAGTCGCAATAGCCGGTTGCCCCACATCTCGATTTTGAGATGTGGGATCCCCTCACTTCTCCATCGAACTGCGGTCGTTTGAGAAGTTTCAACAGGTTACTCCTTCGTCCTGGCGTAGTTTTGAAAGGGCACGGCTTTAGACGTGCCGAAATAGCCCCAACAAGAAGCCTGGGCTTTAGCCCCTGAGGGATGATTTTCTCAAATCGATCCGCTATCGAGAACAAGAGGGCGTTATCAAGCCGCCGTCACCGCTCGAAGCGCGGGAAGAACTTTCAGCCGTGCGCGCATTCCCAGTCGATCTGCATACCGAAGCAACTTTTCAATACTCACCTGATTGATCTTTCCCTGTATTAAGTTGCTGACTGCCGGTTGATGCTCGTCGAGAATGTTTACCAGTTGTCTCTGGGTATAGCTTCTCCGCTCAATTTCAGCGCGAATAGCATCCAGCAGGTCGGCCTTGAACTTCAACGCCGTCGCCTCGGAGCGCGAGAACCCGAGATCGTCCAGAACATCCCCGCGCGTCACATGGGTAACCGCGCTGATTTTTATGGTGAACTTTTTCACACGGAAACTATATCATATTTCATATAAATAAAAGAGTACTGGTTGCCCCATATCTCGATTTTGAGATGTTGGATACCTTACCCCTCCGTGCTTTGTAACAAGGGCACGACTTCAGTCGGGCCGAAATCGCCCCAATAAGAAGCCGGGGCTTTAGCCCCTGAGGGATGATCTACTTTCTAATTTGCAAAAGATCGAAGGTACGGTATTGGAAGTGATTGACAGAGCTGCTGCGTAGATCGAACCCCAAGGTGTAAAAATGGGGTTTTGGGGCACCTGGGAGAGAGGCGCTATGAAATTTGAACCACACGGACCATTCGAGTTACCTCGATCCGACGGCGAAATAGACCGCAGCAAGAAGAACTCTTTCTGGAAATCTATTGAGACGGAGCACCCGTCCCTATCTAACGCAGTCGGATGCTACATTTTTGCCATGAAGGCGGCCAAGGGCTTTAAGCCATGGTACGTAGGGAAGACAGAGAGGCAGTCATTCATGGCCGAGACATGGCAGCCTGGAAACCTGTTGAGCTACGGTGGAGTGATCCGCAAACATCACGGCAAGCCGATGCTGTTCCTTCTCGCTAAACTCACGGCTCAAGGCAAGTTCGCCAAGCCGACAAAGCGCAAAATAGGCGCAGTTGCAGCTTTAGAGGAGATGCTCATCGGTGTCTGCCTTCAACGGAACGGCGAACTTCTTAATAAGAAAACAACGCGATACTTGAAGGGCCTGCAAGTTCCTGGGTACCTAAACGACAGCCCTGGTGCGCGTCCCAAGAGCGCGAGAGCTCTCGCTCGTCTTTTGAATACTTAAGCGCGTCAGTCCTACAGGTGGGATTCTTGGCTGGTATAGGTCAGGTCATGCGAGATTAATCACGTGAGATAAAATTCGTACTGCATCATTCTTGATCTCGAGAAGAAAGGAGGAACTGTGGGGATCGCTATACTTTTGCTCGTTGTCGCATTAATCTGCATGCTTTTATATATGGCGCACTTGGCTCAGGTTTCTGAAGAACGAAAAATCGCTGCCATGCTGCCAGAGGAGCGAGTGAAATATCAACAGGAGCGAGCGGAATATTGGCGCAACAGGGAAGCATCTCGCCAGAATCAACTGGCTGAATCAGAGCATGGGCCGGTCAGCCCACAATTCATCTGTCCTCACTGCCAAACAAAAGGAAGAGTTAGAACTAAAGCCATAAAGAAAAAAGCTGGCATTTCTGGTGGTAAAGCCACTGCCGCTGTCATTACCGACGGACTTTCGGTGCTTGCCACAGGGCTCTCTCGAAAAGAGGATCTTACCCAAGCTCATTGCGAAAACTGTACATCAACGTGGACGTTTTAACTCCTCACCCCTCCACCGTCCGCTTCAACTGCCCGCAAGCCGCAAAAATATCCCGCCCCCGCGGCCTCCTCACATAAACCGGAACCCCCTCCCCCTCGAGCGTGCTCCGAAACGCCTCCACAGCCTCAGGTTTCGGCATCGTGTATTCAATCCCCGGCCCCGGATTCCAAGCAATCAGATTCACCTTCACCGGCAACCCCGTCCGACGAGCCAGCCGCGCTACCTCAACGGCGTGCTCCACCCGATCGGTTACCCCGCCCAGCAGCACATATTCAAACGTAATCCGCTCACGGGGCCGCAACTGCACCTTCCGCACCGCATCCACCACCGCCTCAATCGGCCATTTTTTATTGATCGGCATAATCTCGCTTCTTATTCGATCATTAGGCGCGTTCAGGCTGATAGCCAGCTTGGGCCGCACCTCAGCAGGCTCCCTGGCAAACCGCTCGATGCCCGGCACGATTCCCGAAGTCGAAACCGTCATGCGACGCGGGCTCAATCCCACTTCCTCCACCAGCAGCCGCACCGCCCCCATGAAGTTGTCGTAATTCAGAAACGGCTCGCCCATCCCCATAAAGACCAGGTTCACCCGATCCCGCCCCACCTCCACCAAGTGCCGCTCCAGGACCGCGACCACCTGCCCGGCAATCTCCCCCGCCGTCAGGTTCCGCTGCAATCCGAGTTTAGCCGTCAGGCAGAACTGGCAGTTGACCGCGCACCCCACCTGGCTAGAGACGCAAATCGTAGCCCGCTCCCAGCGCTTCCCCGCTTCCCGTTCCCCATTCGCCCCGTCCGCCTCGCTCCCATCGCCCGTTTCGCCCCCATCGCCCTCCGGCATCCAGACGGTCTCCACCTTTTGACCATCCCCGCCCGCGCTCTCTACCAGATAGCGCTCCGTCCCATCCACTGATTCAAAGACCTGCGCTATCCGCGGCCGTCCCACATCCCAGCCCTCGGCAACCAATCGCTGCCGCAGCGGCTTGGGCAGCGTAGTAATCGTGTCCAGTGCGCCCACGCGCTGGCGATACAGCGCCTCGGCCAGTTGTTTCCCTCGCCAGGCCGGCTCACCCGCCTCCACCATCCGCCCCGCCAGCGCCAGCAAATTCAGTCCAAAAAGCGGCTTCCGCAGGATGCCAGCCGGCTCCGCGGCATCCAACTGAACGAATTGTTGAGGTTTCCCAGTCACGGCTGGGCTAAGAATAGAGTATTTCCAGCTCTCGTGCAGGGAGTTCAAGCCCCCTGTCGAATTTCTCCCCTCTGAAGTTTGCAGATAATTACCCTCCCACGGCGCACAATAGGAATAGAAAGAAAGTTGGAGCAGTAAAAAATCCAGCACCCAAACTGCAAACTTATGAAAAACATAGCCTTAGCCTCACTCATAGCTAATCTGTCAGGTATGTGCCCGGTTTATACCAGTCCCTGCTCCCCACGGCGGATTCAAGCCCCAAGTGCAACAACGCATCATCAACACCAGCAATGAGATACCTAATAGAGAGCCATGGAAAAGATGGAAAACAAAGAACGTTTCCCACTTTCCCACGGCACGGCTACGGCGATCTTGATGAATCTATTCACGAAATTTGTTGCACTTGGAATTTGAATGTGCCCACCCCCCCGGGGTACCCTTCTCCTCCTGTTCGCCAAAATTTATCAATAATATACTCATTATAAAGCACTTACGGTTTTATACTCTCGCAAATTTTGGTATAAAAACGGGGCTTTTTTGCGCTATTTCGCCCTGATTTGAGCCTTTTCTAGCCAAAATATGATTGATCCTGTATCTGAATTCGCCATCCAATTAGCCGCCGTGCAGAACCAACGGAACCATGACGAGCGAGCACAAGCAGGATTGGCCTACAATCGAATTCACTCATTGATCGCTGGTCTCTAACCCCAGAATACTGACCACCGATCACTGACCACTGATCACTAACCACTGACCACTGACCACTAAATGACCAACGAGAGAAATTTTCGCCGCACCGTTTTACCCAACGGTCTGATCGTCCTCACCGAGCGCATGGAGTACCTGCGTTCAGTGGCTATGGGCGTATGGATCAAGTCCGGTTCCCGCTGCGAACCTGTCGAGACCAACGGCATCTCCCACTTTGTCGAACACATGCTCTTCAAGGGCACTCGTTCCCGCACCGCGCAGCATATCGCCCGCGAAATGGACTCCATCGGCGGCAACCTTGACGCCTTCACCGCCA
>Ga0224555_1000227_pt1 | contig 84041 bp, 68 predicted proteins | sample 714S23034metaG_FD_180687 | JGI IMG/M metagenome (GOLD analysis project Ga0224555, IMG submission 180687) | Peat soil microbial communities from Stordalen Mire, Sweden - 717 S2 30-34 | ecosystem: Environmental > Terrestrial > Soil > Wetlands > Peat | place: Sweden: Norrbotten County, Stordalen... | reverse complement strand
CTCCCTGAAGGGCCCAGAAAGACCATCTGGTTGATAGGCTGGGCGTGAAAGCGCAGTAATGCGTGAAGCTTACCAGTACTAATCGCCCGTTCGGCTTGTCCATAGAATTAACTCCGCGCAGTTAGCGAGAGCATTCTTCTTGCAAGTCTTGTAAAACCAATCAATTTCGTTCTACGAGCGTGCCGCCAAAATCGCGGCACGCTCGGCATAAGATTTGTATCAGCAAATTTTGGCGCCAGATTGCAGTCCGCGTTCCTACTCGGCCCGGGAGAAACCATCCGGGACAACCTAGATGCCGCGGAAAGGCTGCGGGCAACCACCCGCCAAGCGCCATTCAAGTTTGCCGGTGACTATACTGCGAGGGATCACCCGTTCCCATCTCGAACACGGAAGTTAAGCCTCGCTGGGCCGATGGTACTGCACGGGTAACTGTGTGGGAGATTAGGTGATCGCCGGCAATTATTTCTAAGCAAAAAGCCATGCCAATACGGCATGGCTTTTTTGCGTTTGGCGCATTCGAGCGCAATTTTTGCCTCGTTTAGCAAGCGCATTGACCAAGTGTCGAATCCCAGCGGACCGCCGGGAAACCGCTTTGAATCAGTGTGGCAAACCGCGCAGTTTGTACCAGCTCGCGGCTGACGATTTACTCCTGTACCCTCGCTGTGCAATCATTGTTCCGTCTTCAAATTCACATTTGGTTGGTACACGCATGAGCATTCGTCTGTCTGATGGCACTGAAATTCCCATCGAGATGCACAAGATCCGTATTGTGCAAAAGGTTCGATTGATTCCGGTTCGCGAGCGTCTCCAGGCTATGGAAGCGGCGAGCTACAATACATACCTTCTTCGCAGTCGCAACGTTTTCCTCGACATGTTGACGGACAGCGGCACCAACGCGATGAGCGACAACCAGCAGGCAGCCATGCTGCAGGCCGATGACGCCTATGCCGGCGGGGAGAGCTTTTACAAGCTGGCGGACGCGGTAAAAGAGATTTTCGGTTACGAGTATCTGCTGCCTGCTCACCAGGGACGCGCCGCCGAGCACCTGCTTGCCAAGACCTTTGTCAAGCCCGGCATGTATGTTCCGATGAACTATCACTTTACGACAACGAAGGCTCACTTCAATCTGATGGGAGCAACCGTTCTGGAGCTTTTTACGCCGGAAGCTCTCAATACCCAGAGCACCTGTCCGTTCAAAGGCAATATGGATCTGGGGCGTCTCAAGGCAGCGATCGACAAGCATGGGGCGGACAAGATTCCCTTCGTGCGCATGGAAGCCACCACCAACCTGATCGGCGGTCAGCCGTTTTCGCTTGCGAACCTGCGCGAGGTGAAGGAGTTGATCGCGCCGCTGAATATCCCGCTGGTGCTGGATGCCAGTCTGATTTCGGAGAACGCATATTTCATTCGCCAACGCGAGTCCGGATACGCGGATTCTTCGATTCGAGAGATCATTCTGGAGATCATGGGGTTGGCGGATATCTGTTATATGTCAGGGCGCAAGAGTTGCATGGCCCGAGGTGGTCTCATTGCCACCAATCGCAAGGATCTCTTCGAAGCTATACGTCCCTGGCTGCCCGTATATGAAGGGTTTTTCACCTACGGTGGAATGTCTTCCAAGGAAATTGAGGCCATGGCGGTCGGGATGCGCGAGATGACGGAGTTGGAAATCGCGGGATCCGGAGCCGACGCCATCAAGTACTTTGTAGGGCGGCTGGGCGAAAACGGCGTTCCCGTTGTTACACCTCCAGGAGGGCTGGCTTGCCATCTGGACGCCGGGCGCTTTGTCTCGCATCTTCAGCCAACCGATTATCCGGCGGGGGCGCTGGCGGCGGCGGTGTATATTGCGGCTGGCATACGCGGGATGGAACGCGGAACGCTCTCCATGGACCGCGATGAACAGGGCAACGATGTGCCCTCCGATATGGAGCTTTTGCGTCTAGCGGTTCCGCGTCGCGTCTTCACGATGTCTCACTTCCAGTATGCGACCGACCGGCTCAAGTGGCTTCACGAACACCGCGAGATGATCGGGGGCATTGAGTTCTATGACGAACCACCCGTGCTGCGCTTCTTTGGCGGCCTCCTGAAGCCGAAGGGCAACTGGGGCGCCGCGCTGGCGGAGGCTTTTGAGAAGGACTTTGGTTCCGACTGCTAGCCGATTTGTCTGGACAACTGAGTTTGGTTGCGTGGTGTTGCGAATCCCAGGTCTCAAAATCGAGACCTGGGGCACCCGGCTCTCTTCGCGCATTCCGTTTCGGGTTCAACGATGCTGGAGAGCAGGTGATCGCCGGCAATTATCTCCAAGCTAAAAGCCATGCCTCTACGGCATGGCTTTTGCATTTGCTCGAATAGGAACTTCATCCAAAAAGTGAGATAATTTGGGGCATGTCATGGTTCCGTGAATTCGCGTGGTTCATTAGGGACATGTACCGCCAGTGGGTGGGTGCAATGACGGCATCCCTTTCGATTTTTCTCGCAGTCGCACCTTTAGCATTCCCTGCGTTCTTTGCCGGAGAAAAGGGCCTTTTGCGGAATCAAGTGACTTGGTGGATCACATCAGCTGTTGCCTTTCTCGTTGCATCGCATTCTGCGTGGGGCGAAGAGCGCAAGAAACGTATCGAGCTAGAAAGAAAGTGGGAGGAGAACACCCCGGTATTAGGGTTGGAGATCAATAGTTTTGAGGGGCCAAAGATATGGCAGACACATGTGACTCCTGTGACGATGGCGATCAAGCTCCTTAACGGGCGAGTTCCCAGGTCGATTCAATTTGATCCGCTCAGCTCAAAGTTTGGAGCCTTACGATTGAAGTTTGACTCCTTGCCGCATGTGGATTCCCAGCGCCTATGGCCAATGACGTATGAGATTGAAGAAGTTGGTAAACCGAAACTTAGCGCAAAGGATAGAGAAACAACTCATGTTTACGAGAGGGATATGTTACTGCTTTTTCTGAATGATGCGGAGGAAAAATCAGCAACAGATGTTTTTCTACTCACTGCGCGATTCTTAGACAGGGACGAACAGCGCACGCAAACATTTAACCTGCGCTGGGATTGGTCCAAGTACGGGTTCATGAAAGACACAACCTAAGCTGGGGTAAACCTGATGGCGGCATGACGGCGATTACAGGATCACCGCAACGCCCTTGCGGCGAATCACATTGAGCAGGGCCAGGGCCGGGCCTTTGGGCTGTTTGACGCCGCGCTCCAACTGCGAGATGTAGCCGGCGCTCAGGTTGAGAGTGCGGGCGAAGGCGGCCTGGCTCATGTTGGCGCTTTCCCGCAGGCTGCGAATCTCCCTACTACCGATGGGTTTGGCTACAGGTAGCGGCTGTTCGCCCAGGTGGCGAACGGTGATCTTGCGATACTCTTCGTCGTCCAGCAAGCCATGCCGGTGAAGGTCTCCGGCAGTTTCGAGAATTGCCTCTGCGATGGAGCTATTTTTCATTGTCATCATCGACCTCCTTAAGTGAACCATCTTCAAACATTGCATTCAACGTTTCGACATCGGCTCCAAGCAATCGCCTGCCAAACTTTCTCAACGCGATCAGCTCATCCTCAGCGATATTTTCCTGGCCGCTCTTTGCAAAGCCATGTAGAAAAAACGCCTTGCTTGCAGCACGATAGGCGACAATCGCGCGATAGCCGCCGGATCGCCCCTGTCCCTTCCGGGCGACGCGCTGCTTGATGAGTCCGCCGCCCAGATCGGCGTCGACAAGGCCACGCTCGGCCCGTTCGATGGCCTCGCGCAAACCGTCGTCCGCGATCTTCTCCTGCCGTGCAAAGCGCGCAAACCATCGTGTCTTGAAGACCTTCATGGGCCTGCCTAACACTATGAACTATAGCACATAATGCGAGTTTGATGACGTTCTTGACCGGAAAAATCACGATTTCCCGGCGCAGGCCTCGCTTGCGTTGCCACACGTTTGCCGCGGTCTGCGGGGCGAGCCTTGTTTCCCGGCTATTCGATTGGGAGAACCCCCGGCTTTGCCGGGGTGGCAGTAGAAGTTTGACATTTACGGGAGTCGCTCCCGATTTGTGTTTTTCCGTTCTTCTCGCAAAAAGGATAGAAGGGGGCAAAGCATGAGCACTGTCCCTACGGGACTCCGGATGAATTGTTGGTTACGCCAACCCCACGCTGAAGCGCGGGGCTAACCAACACTGCGCCTATGGCGCGGGGCGACTGGCTGCGGTCTGCCTCCATGCCGTCCGCTGTCAGCGAGCCGGCGGGCGGTTGGGGCGCACGGCGATTCCTCCATTCAATCTCTCCTAACCGTCCCCGATAAAATGCTGTCTAATGATACGCATGGGCAAGAACGATTTCGCCGTGATCCGTGCGATTCTGGCGGGAGACAAAGAGGCCTATGGAGCGCTGGTCGAGCGCCATAGCCACAGTCTCTTTCGGGTTGCATTCCGGATCACCGGCAATGAAGCCGATGCGGAGGATGTGGTACAGGAGGCGTTCCTGCGCGGGTATCAAAAGCTGGAGAGCTTCGAGGCCCGGTCGAGCTTCGGCACATGGATTTACCGCATCGCGGTGCGGGGCGCTCTGGACAAAATCAGCCGTCGCCCGGCAGACGATTCCAGCCGCGTGGCTGGGGCGGCCGATCCGGAGCAGGACGAAGTGCAGGTGGCGGATACAGCCGTCCGGCCTGACCGGCTGCTGCTGAGCGGTGAGATTGGAGCGCTGCTTCAGCTTGCGATGCAACGCCTGACCCCGGCGGAGCGAACGGCATTTGTGCTGCGGCACGTGGAAGATTGCAGCACCGAAGAGATTGCCGCCGCGCTGGGCATTGCGCCCAGTGCGGCCAAACAGGCGGTCTTTCGCGCCATCAAAAAACTGCGGAGCCGGCTGGCTCCCTTGAGGGTAAACCCATGAATCACTTGAGTGAAGAGGAATTGATCGAACAGTACTACAGCCGGGACGACACCGGTGCTGGGGGGCACCTGGCGGCTTGCGCGGAGTGCGCCGAGACCTACGCGGAGCTCAAGAGCGATCTCGCGGCGATGCAAACAGCCGCGCCTCCGGCCCGGGATGCAGCGTATGGCGAGCGAGTTTGGCGGTCGATAGCTCCCTTTCTGCCCGTATACGAAGCGCGCAAGCGGAGTTGGCTGCGCGGCGGCGCATGGAGAGGCCTGAGTTATGCCTCTGCCTGCGCGCTGCTGGTGGCTGGCGCATTCATTGCGGGGCGCGTGTGGGAGCACAAGCAGATACAGACAACGGCGATTGCCATTCCTGCTGCGATCCCGCAAAAAGCAGCGCCTCCTCAGCAGCGGCTTGTTGTTGTCGTATTGAGCGACCATCTGGACCGCTCGGAGCGGCTGCTGGTCGAGTTGAAGCACGCCGATACCGGCAGCGAGGAGATGGTTTCACCCCTGCGCGACGAAGCGCGGAGTCTTCTGGCGGCCAATCGCGTCTGCCGCCAGAATGCAAAGAAGAACGACGATCCGGCTCTTGCCGCGGCTCTGGCTCGCCTGGATCATCTGCTCGTCGAATTGGCAAACCAGAAGGGTGGATTGAACGCCGCGTCTCTGGCTCGCCTGCAAGACGAAATGAACTCGGACAGCTTGCTCTTTGAAGTGCGCGTCCTGCGCTCCAGGATTCCGGATCAACAGCCAGTCGCGAACAACCGGCGGAACGGAGGCACGATATGAAAACCAAAGCCAAGCTATCTTCCGCGCTGCTCGGCGTCTTGCTGTGGGCGCCTGTCGCCGGCCTTGCGCAGTTCACACAGGGTCAGAGCTTTTCCGGCGGCATTGCGTTGCACGGAATCGACAACGCGTTGATTGCGGCCAGCACGCCGGAGAGCGGCCTCTACGCTCAGGGAACACGCGCCATCAACGAAGGCCGCTGGAGCGACGCGGAGTCCATCTTCGCGACGGTCGCTGGCCAGAAGGGCGAGCACACCGATGGCGCTCTTTATTGGAAGGCCTATGCCGCGAAGAAGCAAGGGCGCGCTCAGCCCGCGCTGGACACCTGCGCTGAGTTGCGCCGCGATTATCCCAAGAGCCGCTGGATCGAGGAGTGCGGCGCGCTGGAGATCGAGATTCGCTCCAAAAGCAATCAACCCGTCCAGCCGCATGTGAACGATAGCGACGACGTGAAGCTGCTGGCGCTCAACGAACTGCTGCGCCGCGACGAAGCCGCCGGCATGGAGCAGATTCAGGAGATCCTCAATGGCGATTCCTCGGAAAAGCTCAAAAATGGCGCGCAGTTTCTTCTCGGGCACTACTATTCGGACGCCACCTATGCACAGATTGTGCGTATCAGCCGCGTTGAGGGAGATGTGCGCATTGCACGGGGTGAAGAGGCGGAGCGAAGCACAGGTGCAAGCTGGGAGAAGGCCGTAGACGGCCTTCCGCTGGAGACGGGCTTCAGCCTGGTGACAGGCGCGGGACGCGCGGAGGTCGAATTCGAAGACGCTTCGACCCTCTATCTTGCCGAGAACTCGGTGCTCGCCTTCAACGACCTGCACACTGCGGATGGCGTTCCTTACACAGTGCTTGCGCTGCTCAGCGGCACGGTGTCGCTCCATCTTCGCCCCTACATCGCCGGCGAATGGTTTTATCTGAATACTCCCACGGACACCATCGCCGCCAAGTATCGCGACAGAATCGACGTTCGCGTCAGCAGCTATCTGGATGCAACGGCCATCACGCCTCTGAATGACGGCGAGCTGCGCATCGTCGGAATTGCGCCGCAGAATCTCGTCATTGGTCATACTCTTTATTTACGCAATGGCGGCCGCGTCAATGAAGCCGGCTCCAGTGATCCGGAAGCATTTGCCGAGTGGGATCAATGGGTCGAGCAACGCGTGGACCAGAGATCGGCAGCTATCGACGCGGTCATGAAGGCCTCCGGATTGACGCAGCCCATCCCCGGTCTGGCGGAGATGGATGGCCAGGGGAAATTCTTTGATTGCGCGCCCTACGGCACCTGCTGGGAGCCGAATAACGTCTTCGCGCGCGAGCAGGAAAGCAATCTTCAGCCCAAGGCGCAGCCGGCTGCCGGTGATGCCCCGCCGCAAACGGAGGAGGCCATGGGGGATGACTCCGCCGCGTCGATGCCGGTGCTGGGCTATGACGAGTTCTTTCCCTGCTATCCTCTCAACTCTTCCGGATACAGCCTTTTTGGGGGATACGATTCTGGCAGGGTGAGGATCATCGATTATTCCGATGCGTTGAACCCATATTCTGATGCTTTGAACCCATCGTCTTTCCCATACTATTGGGCCGTCTGCCACGCTGGCGGCTGGATTCGCCGGGGCCATGGCTACGTCTGGGTTGCGGGCCATAAGCGGCATCATCAGGGCGCCGGCCACTGGGTCAAGAGCGGGCACAAAACGGCCTACGTTCCGATCCATCCCTACGATGCCAAAGGCCGGCCCCCCATCAACCGCAAGGAAGAGGTCTTTGTCGTGAACAACAAAAGAGGCCTGGCGATGGAACTCGCAAGACTCGATCCAGCCCTCCCCGTCAAGGTGCTTGATGGACCCCCCAGGGAGTTCAACAAGGCTTTCTATCCCACGCTCACCCACGTGGATGCGCCGCAAATGGTAGCTTACCTGGTGATGGATGCGTTCTTCGGGGTCAACAGCGCGTCTGTCAGAGCCACGGGCATCCCGCTGAGCTTCGACCATAAGTCGCAGAGCTTCATGATGGCTCGGCAGGTAGTGCAGGGAAGCAAGAGCGTCACCATCGCCGCGCCGATGAACAACGGCAGAGGCAATCTCCAGTCGCGGGCTGATCACTTCAGTGGAGGCGGCGGCGGTTATCACGGCGGCGGAAGCTCTGGAGGCAACTATCACAGTAGCGGGGTAAGCGGCAGTTCCAGTGGCAGCGGCTCGCATGGAGGCGGCTCCGGCGGTTACCACGGCGGTGGCGGCAGTTCCAGTGGCGGAGGTTCACATGGCGGCGGCGCAAGCTCCAGCAGTAGTTCCAGTAGCGGCGGCGGAAGTCCCAGCAGCAGTTCCAGTGCGGGCAGTTCCGGCAGCAGCGCGCATCACTAAACCCAGTCTCCTGCCAGGCGAACGCGGATTTGCGCAGGATCAGGAAGACGGATCATCAACGGCTGGTGGCATCTGGTTCAAAGGAGGAACGATATGAAAAACGGATTTGCATTGATTGCTGCTTTTCTCGCGGTGTTGATGGGAACGCCGCTGGTTGCGCTCGGACAGTCCGCGCGTATTCAACCTGCTTCGGATTCGGCTTTGCTAGCGAAGGCTGTAGATCCCTCAACTCTGAAGAGCCTCCCGGAAGCTTCACCCGCTCCGGCTGCCGCCAGCACAAGCGCTACGATTGCGCTTGACGTTGTGGTTGCCGGCAAGTCCGGCACGCCCGTCTCCGGCCTGCAAGCAGGGGAGTTCAAACTGCTCGACAACAAGCAGCCACAGAGCCTGGATTCCGTCCGGGCGGCCTATGGCTTGAAGGCGCAAACCGATCCTCCCGCCGAGGTTTTCCTGGTCATCGACGCCATCAACGTGCCCTTTCTAGCACGAGCCAACCAGCGGCAATGGCTCATGGACTTCTTCAATGAGAACCATGGGAAGCTTGCCCTACCCACTTCTCTGCTCGTCCTCACCGATAACGGCATCTCGGAACAGAATCAGCCCACGCGCGACGGCGGCGCGCTGCTCCGCGTCCTTGATGCCAGCCACGCGGGATTCATGCAAATCAGGAGAGACGAACGCCTTCAAGGCGCGCTTTTGCGCGAGGAGGACTCGCTCAAGGCCCTCAATCTCTTTGCCCTGCAACAGAGCAAGCGGCCCGGCAGAAAGCTCTTCATTTGGCTCGGCTCCGGTTGGAGCGTCGCCTCCAATCCAATGTCGATTGGAGGGCTGAAGAAGCGGCAAAATATCTACAATTACATCGCTTCGCTGTCTACGGCTCTGCGCGAGGCGCGTATCACTCTCTACGATGTCATCCCCGGCAGCGGCTTCGGCAGAGCGGACATCTATATGACATACGTCAAGGGGGTAAGCGATCCCAACCACGTTGACCTGGGAGATCTCTCTCTCCCCGTCCTCGCCACCCAGACCGGCGGGCAGGTTCTCATGGGCAGCAGCGACCTGGCCGGCCTGATCGACCGATGCATTGCGGATGCGGAAGCCTATTATGTGCTTACCTTCACACCGCCTCCGGCCGCCCATCCCAGCGAGTACCACGCCATCCAGGTGCAGCTTGACAGGCCGGGACTCAAGGCGCGCACACGCTCCGGATACTACACACCTCCGGCCAACAATGAGCAGCCGCCTGTTGCAATCTCCCTTCATGAACCCACCGCAGTCACCCGGTAAGCGGCATTTCTCGCAAAGAGCAGAAAGGGCCACTCCGCAAGCGGAGTGGCCCTTTGCTTCATGCGTTCTAGCCGGCTGAAGTTACTTCGCCACCAGCGGCTTGGTGCTCAAGCTACCGTCCTTGTAGCCCTTGGCCATATCAGCTATCGAGATGGCCTTGTAGTCGCTGGCGTGTCCGGCCTGGCCGAACTGAGTCATGCGCTGGGCAACCACCTTCTGCATCGCCGCGCGCGCCGGCTTCATGTAGTCGCGGGGATCGAACTTCTCCGGCGTCTCCCACAGCACCTTGCGAATGGCGCCGGTGATGGCCAGCCGATTGTCGGTGTCCACGTTGATCTTGCGCACGCCGTTCTTGATGCCCAACTGAATCTCTTCCACCGGCACGCCCCAGGTCTCCCTGAGCTTGCCGCCGTACTGATTCACGATGTCCTGCAATTCCTTGGGCACAGACGAGCTGCCGTGCATGACCAGGTGGGTCTTGGGCAGGCGATTGTGAATCTTGATCAGCAGATCCATCTTGAGAACCGAGCCGTCCGGCTTTTTGGTGAATTTGTACGCGCCGTGGCTGGTGCCGATGGCGATGGCCAGCGAATCGACGCCAGTCAGCTCGGCAAATTCAACTGCCTGATCGGGGTCGGTGACGTGCTCCAAGCCTGAGCCCCCGGCTCCGTGGCCGTCTTCGATGCCGCCCAGCACGCCGATTTCGCCCTCGACCGCGACGCCGCGCTCATGCGCGTAATCGACGACCTTCTTGGTCACTGCGACGTTCTCCTCAAAGGTAGCCGGAGTCTTGCCGTCTTCCTTGAGCGAGCCGTCCATCATCACGCTCGAATAGCCCAGCTTGATGGCGCTGACGCAGGTGTCGAAGCTGTTGCCGTGATCCAGATGCATGGCGATGGGAATCTCGGGATAGAGTTCGTTGGCCGCCAGGATCAGGTGGAAGAGGTAGTTGTCCTGGGCGAACTGGCGCGCGCCGCGGCTGGCCTGGATGATCACCGGCGAGTTGGTTTCCTTGGCCGCTTCCATAATGGCCTGAATCTGTTCCATATCGTTGACGTTGAATGCGCCGACGCCGTAACCGCCCTTGGCGGCCTCGTCGAGGAGTTGCCGCGTGGAGACTAGAGGCATTGAGTTTCTCCTGTGCCGGTGATTCCGGCGAAGTTGGGTCCGGCCGCCTGTGCGTTTGGGCAATGCAGAACAGGCAATTAGCCTCGCGGGCGGCAGGAACTGCGATCACTCCCATGGTAGCAGAGGCGCGCAAGGGAAACGTGTGCGAGAGCGCACAGTCAGCCCGCGGCGCTTCGTTCGCCCGATTCCGGATGCACGCATTCCGATGTGGGGCAAGCGGCTTCTCTGCGTTGCAAGGTCCAATGTGGAATAATCTGCCGGTGGACCTTCACGCCGCTTCCAGCCACGATCTCTTCCTTGTCGCCTGCGCCGCCGGGACGGTTCTGCTGCTGCTGATCCTGATCGCCAAGGCGCGGCTGCATCCGGCGCTGGCTCTGACGGTGGCCGCGCTGGGCCTCGGCGTCGCTTCGGGAATGCCGCTGGTCCAGGTTCCGCTCTCCTTCACCGCCGGCGTCGGCAATCTGATGGGGCACATCGCCATTGTTCTGGGCCTGGGCGCGGTGCTGGGCCGCCTGCTCGCCTCTTCCGGCGGCGCAACAGCGCTGGGCCGGGCTTTGGTCGACAATTGTGGAGCCAGGGGCCTGCCCTGGGCGCTCCTTTTGCTTGGAATTCTGGTGGGAATGCCGGTCTTCTTTGAGGTCGGCCTGGTGCTGATGCTGCCCATTGTGGCGGCCGCCGCCCAGCGCAGCGGCCGTCCGCCGATTCTGGTGGGAATGCCGCTGCTGGCCGGGCTTTCCATCGTGCATGGCGTGCTGCCGCCGCATCCGGCGGCGATGCTGGCGGTTACGCAGTACCACGCCGACCTGGGGCGCACGATGCTGTGGGGGCTGGCCGCCGGCCTGCCCGCCGCCGCGCTGGCCGGCCCGGGGCTGGGCTGGTTTTTGATGCGCCGCTGGGAGAGGCGGAAGGCCAAAGGCGCGCTCGCCTCCGGCGAAGAGGAGACGCCGCTCTTTGCCCCGACGCTGGCCGAGGATCGGCAGATGGACGAACGTGCGGAAGGAGTTGAAGACTTCCCGGAAGCGGTGGTGACGCCCGCGCCGGCCGGTCCCATCCGCGCCGCCTCTGCCATCCTGCTGCCGGTAGCGCTGATCTTCCTGGGCAGTTGGGCAGACGCGCTGGCCGCGCCGGGAGGCGTTGCGAACCAGATTCTGCACTTTATAGGCAGCGCGGATGTGGCCCTGCTGATCGCAGTGCTGGTGGCGCTGGTCACGCTCGGCAGACACGTTCAGACCGGCCAGCATCATGGCCGCGAACTGCTGCGCAAATTGACCGGCGAAGCCTTTGAACCCATCGCCGGCGTGCTGGTGATTCTGGCCGCCGCCGGGGGCCTGAGCGGCATTCTGCGCGACTCCGGTGCTGCACAAGCCACGGTTGGTCTGGCTCTGGGCGCGCATATGCCGCTGCTGGTGCTGGCCTGGCTGCTGGCCGCGGTGGTCCGCGTCTCGGTTGGCTCGGCGACGGTGGCCACGGCCGTTGCCTCGGGAATTCTGGCCCCGGTCGCCCTCCACTTCGGCGTGCGCCCCGAGCTGCTGGTGCTGGCCACCGGCACCGGCTCGCTGATCCTCTCCCATGTGAACGACCCCGGCTTCTGGCTGATCCAGTCCTTCTTCAAGCTGGAGCTGAAGGAGACGCTCTCCACCTGGACGGTGCTGGAGACGGTGCTCTCGGTGGCCGGGCTGGGCATGACGCTGCTGCTGGCAATGGCGCTGCGGTAAATGGTCTGGCGGGGTGCCCGTTGCCGCCATAATTGTTCAGGAGTACGATTGATTCCATGGCAAACTATCGCGTCGTTCTCCGTCACTCCGAAGAAGGCTACAGCGTCTCCTGCCCCGGATTGCCCGGCTGCTGGTCGCAGGGAGCAACCGAGGAGGAAGCTCTGGCGAACATTCAGGTCGCAATTCAGGAGTATATTGAAGCGGCTGAGGAGTTGACGCGTGAGGATGACAGCCGTCTTGTCGAAGTCGGGATTGGATAGATTACGGATTCGACATACAACAGTTTGACTGGATACAAGTGGTTCCCAATTTTTTTTACAAAGCGATTCTTATATTTTGTATTCCAAAATATAACAATATTTTATACACGGTTATGCGCGGTTATGCACGATTATGCACGATTATGTGCTTTTAATACAGTGACTTATAATCCATACGATCTTGACACATATATCGCGGCGGCAGATGATTAATTCAGCACTGCTGAGGTAGCTTGTGTCAAAACTTCCCGGGGTCAATCATCTTCGAGCCATTGCCGCTCTGGAAAAAGCGGGCTTCCGGGTTCTTCGCCAAGGCGCGCATATTGTCATGACGGATGGGACGCGAATCCTGACGATTCCACGCCACAATCCAATCAATGCGTTCACCATGGGCGGCATCGTCCGGGACGCGGGTCTGAACTTGGAGCAGTTTCGGGAGTTGTTATAACCGCCGGATCTGATCCTGTCATTTTGGCAGTTGAGACGCATCCCATCCGCCGCCAAGGGCGCGGACCAGGCCTACGCTGGAAACGAACTGGCGGGTTTGGAGATCGACCGAGGCGCGCTGATTCTGGAGCAAAGTGGCCTCCGCAGTCAGCACTTCGAGGTAGCTTGTGACGCCGCCCTGGTAGCGCTGGTTGGAGAGATCGCGGGAGTGCTGGGCCGAGGCGACGGCCTTCTGCTCAACGGCTGACTCAGCCTCAAGAATCCTCAGGCCAGAGAGCTGGTCTTCCACGTCGTTGAAGGCGGCGATGACGACACTCTTGTAGCCCGCGGCCTGGGCTTCGTAGGCGTGGCGGGCCTGGTCGGTGAGGGCGTGGCGGCGGCCGGCGTCGAAGAGGAGTTCCGCTGCCTGCGCTCCCAGGCTCCACAGCGCGCTGGGGCCTTGAATCCAGGTTCCGGCGTTCATGCTTTCAAAGCCGCCTGTGCCATTCAGAGTGATGGTGGGATAGAAGGCGCTGACGGCGATGCCGATCTGGGCGTTGGCGGCGGCGGCGCGGCGCTCGGCGGCGGCGATGTCGGGACGGCGCTCGAGCAGTTGCGAAGGCACGCCGAGAGGAAGCTTAGGCAGCGCCAGGTCGAGTGGCGAAAACGAAATGCTGAAGGCGGAGAGATTGAGGTTGGCGATGGTTCCGATGGCGTGCTCGTATTGGGCGCGGGCCACGCCAAGATCGACCAGTTGCGCGCGAACGGTTTCGAGTTGCGTGCGGGCCTGGGCAACGTCCACCTCGGTGCCGATGCCGCCTGCAAGACGGCGCTGGGTGAGGTCGAGCTGATCCTGGAGGTCGGCGATGGTAGCTGCGAGCAGCCTGGTCTGGGCGTCGAGGCCGCGCAGTTGCAGGTAGTCGGCGGCCATCTCGGCATGAAGGCTGAGGTCGATGTTGGCCTGATCGGCGGCGCTGGCCTGGGCGCCTGCGCGGGCGGCTTCGACGGTGCGGCGGATGCGTCCCCAGAAGTCCGGCTCCCAACTGGCTTGGCCGGAGAGCGAGAAGTCGTTATACGTCGTAGGCTTGCCGGCCGAGTAGGAGGGACCATTCGCTGAAATGTCGTTGCGCGAGATGGAGGGCCCGGCGGAGAGCGTGGGGTAGAGCGCGGCGCGGGCCACGGAGATCTGGTCGCGGGCGGCGAGGTAAGTTTCCAGCGCCTGACGCAGGGTCTGGTTGTTGGCTTCGATGCGTTCTTCGAGCTGGTTGAGCTGCGGGTCCTGGTAGATCTCCCACCATTTGCCGCGGAGCAGGCTGTCAGAGGGATTTGCGGGCTGCCATGCGCCTCCGGCCGGGGCGGGCGGCGGCGTGACCGTGGATGCGCCGGTCTCTTTGTAGGCTGGCGGGGCGTCGTAGGTGGGACGGTTGTAGTTGGGGCCTACGGGCTTGCAACCGGTGAGGAGCGTTAAGGCAAAGAGGGCGACGAAAAGAGGGCGGGTCGAGGTTCGTGGTCTCCCACCCTTCGCAAAGAACGCGAAGGATGGGGCACCCAGATCATCAAGTTTGGGTTGATTCCTGGGATTTTTCGACAAAGGCAGCGAGTTAGCCACCGCTTCGCGGTGATCGCGAGTTTGCGCGTTAGCGAATTCAAAAGGTCTTTCCGCTGCAAGCGGCGATGGCATGATCATTTGCCTCCCGCGTTGGTTTGGCTGGCGGGGCTCACCACCCGAACCGTTTCGCCTTCGATGAGGGAGTCGGGCGGATCCTGGATCACCTGGTCGCCGGAGCCGAGGCCGGTGACAATCTGCACATTGGCGCCATCGTCCTCGCCGATGACCACGGGAACCAGGCGGGCGACGCTGCCGTTGACCACGCCCACGTGCAGCCCCTCCTTGCGGAAGATGAGCGCGGCGGCGGGCACGATGAAGGTGGGACCGGCGGGCGGCGTCTTGAAGTGGACCTGGGCCAGCGAGCCGGGCAGCAGTTCACCGGCGCTGTTGTTGACGTCGATCTCCACCAGCAGGGTCCGGCTGGCCGGGTCGATAGCGTCGGCGGTGCGGACCAGTGTGCCCTGGTAGATTTTTCCGGCGTGCTCGGCAAAGGTTAGGTCGATCTTCGCGCCGGGCTTCACGTTCGCGGAGAAGGCCTGGGGCAGGTTGGCGTAGACGCGCAGGGTCTGGATGGCCTGGAGGCGAAAGAGTTCCTTGCCCGCGCCGAGGTCAATGAGCTGGCCGGTATCGACGTTGCGGGTGGTGACGACGCCGTCGAAGGGCGCGTAGACCTTCTCGAAGGATTGCAGTTCGCGGAGGCGCTCGACGTTGGCCTGCGCGGATTTGACGGCTGCCGCCGTGGCAGCGGCCTGGTTCACGAAGGTGTCGGTGTCCTGGCGGGAGACGGCGTTGGAGGCGACGAGGCCGGTGTAGCGCTCGGCCTGGATGCGGGCGTTGTTGGCGGTGGCCTGGGCGGTATTCAGCTCGGCCTGAGCCTGGGCCAGTTGCTGATCCACTTCCGGGGCGGCGATTTCGGCCAGCAGATCGCCCTTCCTGACTTTGGCGCCGATGTCGTAATACCAGCGGGTGAGGTAGCCGGAGGTCCGGGCGTAGATGGGCGAATCAATGTAGGCGGTCACGTTGCCGGGCAGCACAAAGCTCGACAACGGCGCGCCCGGCCTGGGCGTCGCAACGATGACCGTGGGAGCAGCCAGCTCGCTGGTAGTATTGGCCAGCACTTTATCGGCCTGATGGCGGCGCAAAATGCCGTATCCGGCCAGCGCGCCCGCAACCAGAACGACGACAGCCACTGCCACGAGAGCCTTGCGTGGCGAGATGGCCGCTTGCTCGGGCGCGGATTCGTGGTCGTAATTCGGTTGCTGCTTCGGATCGTGTTCGTTGCTCATGAAAAACTACTCCGATACTTCGTCAAATTCGTCCGATACTCCGGCCATCTGAATGCCGGGAGCCGTTTGGTGGCGGCCTTCCAGCCAGCCGTGAACCAATGAGAAAAATGCGGGCACAAAGAAGAGCGTAGCCAAGGTAGCCACCAGCAGCCCGCCGATCACGGCGCGGCCCAGCGGGGCGTTCTGTTCGCCGCCGTCGCCCAGACCCAGGGCCATCGGCGCCATGCCGAGAATCATCGCCAGCGCGGTCATCAGCACCGGGCGCAGGCGGACAAAGCCGGCGTTCAGCGCGGCGCGTCGCGCGTCGCCCACCAGAACCTCAAGCTGCTCGCGGGCAAAGCTGACTACAAGAATCGAGTTGGCCGTGGCCACGCCCATGCACATGATGGCGCCGGTGAGCGCGGGGACGCTGAGGCGGGTGTTGGTAAGGAAGAGGAACCAGACGATGCCGGCCAATGCCGCCGGCAGCGCCGCGATGATGATGAACGGATCAAGCCAGGACTGGAAGTTTACGACGATGAGCAGATAAACCAGCAGGATGGAAAACGCAAGGCCGCCGAGCAGGCCGATGTAAGACTTCTTCATCGTCTCGCTCTGGCCGCGCAGGTCAAAGTGCGAGCCGCGGGGCAGATCGCCGTTCTTCTCGTGAAGGGCAATCTTCGCTTCGACGGCGCGGGTGACGGTTCCCAGGTCGGTTCCATCGACGTTGGCGAAGATGTCGAGGACCGGCTGCACATCATAGTGGCTCACCGTGCCCATCTCGGAGCCGGGCGTGATGGAGGCCAGGCTGCCCAACACCTGAACCGGGGGCTGCGCGCCGGGCGCTCCGGTAGTCGCCGAGGCGCTCACCGGCCGGGCGGCGGAGTTGCCGGGAACGGGCAGGCTCTGCAGCGCGGCCAGCGAGTCGAGGCCATACTGCGGGGTTTGGATGGCGACGTTGTAGCTGACGCCGTTTTTGGGATCGAGGAAAAAGCTGGGGCTGGTCTGGAAGCTGCCGCTCAAGGCTACCAGCAGACTGGTCGCCACGTCCTTCTGCGACAGGCCGATGGATTGGGCGCGGGTGCGGTCCACGTCCACCGTCATCTTAGGAAGGTCGAAGGGCTGCTGAATGCGCACGTCCGCCGCGCCGGGAATGTGACGGACCTCGTCGGCCATGCGTTCGGCCAGAGCCCGGTCGCTGTCGAGATTCGGGCCGACGATCTGGAGGTCGATGGGCGCTGAAAGGCCGAAGTTGAGAATCTGGGTCACGATGTCCACCGGCAGCACGTAAAAGGTGACGCCGGGATAGTTGCGGGCCAGCACGCCGCGCAAATGCTCGACGTACGCCGCCGTGGGATGGTGCTCCTTGGTCAACTGCACCTGGATGTCGGCGTCGGCCGGGCCGATGGGCGCCGAGGTCGAGTAGGAGAGGTTCAGGCCGGAATAAGGCAGGCCGATGTTATCGACAATGGAGACGACCTCTTTGGCCGGAACATTCTCGCGGATGGTCGAGTCGATGTGGTCGCAGAGGGCTGCCGTCTCTTCGATGCGCGTGCCGGTGCGGGCGCGGACGTGAATCTTGAACTGGCCGGAGTCAACCGAAGGGAAGAAGTCCTGGCCCAGAAAAGGCGCAAGTCCCAACGATCCGACGGCGAAAAGCACAAAGAGAATCAGAAAGACCGCCGCGTTGTCCACGCATAACGTCAACAGGCGCAAGTAACCATGGCGGAAGTTCTCGAAACCGGACTCGAATCCCTGTTGAAAGCGGATGAAGGGGTTGCGGCTAGAGCGTTTTCTTTCGATTTCGGCGTCGTCATGCTCCCGGAGCAGGTACTTGGCCATGGTGGGGACCAGCGTCCGCGAGAGGAAGTAGCTGGCCAGCATGGCGAAGACCACCGCCTCGGCCATGGGCACGAAGAGGTACTTGGCCACGCCGCTCAAGAAGAACATGGGCACGAAGACGATGCAGATGGCGAGGGTGGAGACCAGGGCCGGGACGGCGATCTGCGCCGAGCCGTCGAGGATGGACTGCTCCAGTTCCTTGCCGCCTTCCAGATTGCGGTTGATGTTCTCGATGGCCACGGTGGCATCATCCACCAGGATGCCGACGGCCAGCGCAAAGCCGCCCAGGGTCATGATGTTGATGGTCTCGTGCAGCATCGCGAGCACGCTGAGCGAACAGAGAATGGAGAGCGGAATGGAGACCGCGATGATGACCGTGGAGCGCCAACTACCCAGGAAGACCAGGATCATGATGGCGGTGAGGCAGGCGGCAATGACGGCCTCGCTCACCACGCCGTTGATGGCGCCCTTGACGAAGATCGACTGGTCGGAGAGGGTTTTGATCTGCAACTGCGGCGGCAACTGGCCCTTGATGAACTCCAGCTTGGCGCGAACGCCGCTGATGATGTCCAGCGTGGAGGCCGAGCCGATCTTCATGATGCTCATCAGAATGGCGCGGCTGCCGTCCACCCGCACGATGTTGGTCTGCGGAGGACTGCCGTCGCGCACGTGGGCCACGTCGCGAATGTAGAGGACCGCGCCGTTCACCGCCTTGATGGGCAGGTTGTTCAGCTCGTCGATGATTTGTGGGGATGAGTTGGTTTCGATCGCGTACTCGAAGCGGTCGATCTTCATGGTGCCGGAAGGGGCGATCAGGTTCTGCGAGGAGATGGCGTTGACCACATCGATCGGCGAAAGCCCTTTGGCCTGCAAGGCCGGCAGATCCAGGTCCACCTGCACCTGGCGCTGCTTGCCGCCATAGGGAAAGGGCGTGTACGCGCCCTCGATGGTGGAAAACTGGACGCGGATGTTGTTCTGGCCCAGATCGTTCAACTGCTGCTCGTTAAGGCCCTGGCCGCTGAGCCCCAGTTGCAGGATGGGAACGCTGGAGGCGTTGTACTGGATGATGAAGGGCGGCGTGGTGCCCGGCGGCAGGGAGCGCAGCATCACCTGGTTGACGGCGGTCACCTGGGCCACGGCGTTGCCGATATCCACATGCGGCTGAAAGAAGATCTTGATGATGCCGGTGCCGTTGAGCGACTGCGACTCGACGTGCTCGATGTCGTTGACCGTGGAGGTCATCACCCGCTCGCTGGGGGTCACGATGCGGCTGGCCATCTCCTGTGCCGAGAGGCCGGTGTAGCCCCAGATCACCGTCACCACGGGAATGTCGATGTTGGGAAAGATGTCCGTGGGCATCGTCTCGATGCTGAAGACGCCGAGAATCAGAACCAAGAGCGCAAAGACGACAAAGGTGTAAGGCCGCCGCAGCGCAAGCCGGACAATCCACATAAGGCAGGTACTCGCTCCTGAGCCGGGCTGCTCGCGACCTGAACGGCTCGATTACAGTAATTTCAGGGTTGCTGTTATGGGAGCCGATGACCTCAAGTGGACTTTTTCCTCAAGAAAAAGCCACCTTCGAGAATCGTCGCTACCCCGCATTAACCATGAAATTGCTCTAGCGCCCTTGTCCATGCCTGGCCGGCTCATCGGGTTTGGGAGCGGACGGCGCTTGCTGCCGGCTCCGTTCCAACATTCTGTCCAAAATACAATTCTAGTCGAAGACGCTTGCAAAAAAAGGCGCGCACAGGGAAAGGGGACTCTGCATGACTCTGCATACTGTCTTATAGGACGGATGAGCGGGAGAAAAGGATGCGGATCGCGTTGGATTGGCCACCCTCTCCTGACGCCCGATGGCCGACAGAGGCAAGTCTGGTCAGGTCAAACAGGCTGCGGGGAAACTCGGAGTCAAATCCACAGTCAAACTAAGGTTTGTTCACACAACCCCGGTGATGAGATATAGGATGATAGAACAGACATAATTTGATGGGTCGGCGGGATTCTATCCAGTGAAGAAACTGATTGTTGCAGTTGCGATTGCCTTTGGCTGGGCCTCGGCCGCCTGGTCGGCGGAGTCCTCCCCGCTGACCGATCTGCGCGCCATTACCGCCCTCAGCAATGCCGAGGCCAGCCGTCATATGCCGGTCGCCTTCGAGGCGACGGTGTCCTACTTCCCCGGCTATGAAAGCCTGCTCTTTGTGCAGGATGGCGACGCGGGCATTTTTGTGCTGGCCCCCCAGGACGCGCATCTGGCTGCCGGGGATCGCGTCCTGGTGCGGGGAGTGACGCGCGAGAGCTTCCGCCCCATTGTCATTCCCGACAATGTAACCGTGCTTCGCCACGGCGACCTGCCCAAAGCCGTGCCGGCCACCTTCGATGAATTGATCCGGGGCCTGTACGACTGCCGGCTGGTCACGGTCCACGCCGTGATCCGGACCGCCGACTTGAGGGTAAGTTCGTATGCGCGCACCACCTTTATGCAAATGGCCACGGATGGGGGATACATTGACGCGACAGTGGATAGCGACGATGAGAAGGCGCTCAAAGACCTGATCGACGCCGAGGTGGAAGTCACCGGGATTGCCGGGGGAAAATTCGACGGCAAGATGCAGTTGACGGGGGTATTGCTTCATGTCCCCTCACTTGCGGACGTGAAGCTGCTCAAGCGCGCCGGCGCCAGTCCATGGTCTCTCCCGGTCACGCCCATGGACAAGATTCTTTCCGTCTATCATGTGCAGGAGCAAATGCAAAGGGTCCGGGTTCATGGAACCATCACGTACTTCCAGCCCGACTCATCCGCCGTCTTGCAGGACGGCGCAAAAAGCTTGTGGATCACGACCCCGGTTCACAGTACCTTGCAGATCGGCGACCTGGCCGACGCAACCGGCTTTCCGGATACCCGTAACGGGTCTTTGGTCCTGAGCCACGGCGAAATCCAGGATAGCCACGTGCAGGCGCCCATCACGCCGCAACCGGCGACCTGGCGGCAATTGGCCTTCTGGAGCGCCAACAGCCCCGAGGGGCATATGTTCGACCTTGTCTCCATTGAAGGCCAGGTGGTGACGGAAGTCCGGGAGGCCTCGCAGGACGAGTATGTCCTGATCGCCGATGGCCAGGTCTTCTCCGCCATCTTCCGGCATGGGGAGGGAGGCGGCTCGATTCAGCTTCCTCCCATGAAAAATGTTCCCGTGGGTTCCAGAATCCGCGTGACCGGCATTTGCATGATCGATGCCACCAACCCCTTCAACACCACCAAGGAAGCTCCTTTCAGTATCCTGATGCGCTCTTTCAACGACATTACGGTCGTCGCCCAGCCTTCCCTGGTCAATACGCGCAACCTTCTTATAGCCCTCGGCGTGCTGCTGATCGTGGTGTTCGTCGTGATCGCGAGGGGCTGGGCTCTGGAACACAAGGTGCGGCGCCAAACCGCCATGATGTCGGCTCGCACCGAGGCCGAGGCCGAAGTGGAGCGGCAGCGCAGCCGCATTCTCGAGGACATCAACGAATCGCGGCCCCTCTCCGAGATCCTCGTGCAGATTGTGGCAATGGTATCCTCCTCGTTGCATGGCGCTCCATGCTGGTGTGAAATCGCCGATAGAGAGAGGCTTGGCGATTGCCCGCTGGAGCAAGACAGCCTGCGCATCGCCCGCGCGAGCATCGATGCTCGCGTCGGTCCGGCGCTCGGCACGCTCTTTGCCGGACTCGATCCGAAGACGCCGCCGATCGACCGTGAAATCGTAGCTCTCCACAACGGGGCGCGGCTGGCCACGCTCGCCATCGAGACCCGGCGGCTCTACTCCGATCTGCGCCGCCGCTCGGAGTACGACCTGCTTACCGATATTCCCAACCGCTTCGCGATAGAAAAGTTCATCGAATTGCAGATCGAAGTTGCGCGCCAGTCCGGAAGAATCCTCGGATTGATCTATATCGACCTCGACAAGTTCAAGCCGATCAATGATATGTTCGGCCACCATGCGGGAGACCTTTACCTCCAGGAGGTTGCCCTGCGCATGAGCCGCCAGTTGCTGGGCCGCGATATGCTGGCCCGGCTGGGCGGCGACGAATTCGCCGCGCTGGTCTCGCTCCTCCATGGTCACAACGACATGGACACAATCGTTGCCAGGCTGGCAGGATGCTTCGACGCACCCTTTGTCATCGAGGGGCATGTCATCAGGGGTTCAGCCAGCATCGGCGTTGCTCTTTATCCAGAGAATGGAACCACAAAAGACGCCCTGCTGAACGCTGCCGACGCCGCTATGTACGAGGTGAAGAAGAGCAAGCTGCATGTCGAAAACAGTTTGGCTCAGAACCTGTAGATTGGCTCTCCAATTCACACGCCCTTATTGGCAATGTAGGAGTCGCTTTCCTTCCACCCCAGCGACCGAGACCTGTCGCCGGGGATCCTGGGCTGTTGGTCGCGTCGACTTGAGTGCACTGGTTCCGGGGTACATCTTCCCTGGTTTTGCGATAGCGATACCTATACATCTGTATCTGAAACTCCGTGAATGGCCCATCTCTGAGCTAAGATTCCCATCCGAGCCCCTTAGTTCTCCGCGCCGATGGCCGCCGCCCGCCGCCAATCGCGCAGTCCCACGATGGCGAGCGCGACGAAAGCCGCATAGAGCAAGGCGGTCAAAAGAAGATTTTCGCGGAGAAATTCGCCAACATAAACAATGTCCACCACAATCCACAGCCACCAGTTAGCGATATGCTTGCGTGCCTGCCACCAACCGCCCAAGATGCTGAAACTTGTCAGCATTGCATCCAGATACGGCAGCGAGGCATGGTAGTGCTTCATCCAAACTCCCAGCGCAAGGCCTCCCAATGCCCCCGCAACAACGCCAATAAGCAGGTTCGGCAAGGGCAGTCGCACCACGCGCACATCGCCCTCTTCGCGCACGCCCTGCTCCCAATACCACCATCCGTAAATCGTCAATGGCAAACCGCCAACGAGCAGCAGTGCAAACGAGAATAGCTTTGCCTGATAGGAGATCACGAGGTAGGCAAGATCGGAGATGATTCCAATCGGCCAGCAAGCCATCTTTCTCTTTGTTGTAAGCCATATACTCACAATGGCCGTGACCGCGCCTAGTATTTCTAGCCAATTCTCAATAAAGTACCTGCCAATTGCTGCCAAGCTCATTGTTCGCCAACTCTCTCAGGCGTCCCGGCCCAACGGCGAATTGCATCCAGCAGCTTATGATCGCCCGCGCCGCGAAACCAGCGCGCATGACCTATAAGATAATCGATCAAGGCCACGCGCGCCTCATCTTCCGAATGCAGCACGCCAATAAAGTAATCCGCTTCCGTGAGCGCAAACTCCGCGTGGCAGAGAGCGGTCATCGGCGCCAGAGCCGCGGCCTCTGCGTCCGTCAGCGGACGCACTTGCTCGTAGCCGTCCAGCAGCGCGTGCAAATGATCGATGTGTACGCGCACGTCTTCTCCGCGCGTGGAGTCTTGCATCAGCTCAAGCCACTCGACGATATTGCGCTCGATGGCCTGCGCTAAGTCATGCATGGCGTTGGTGCGGTCGGCGAGGCCGAAGTCGATGATGGCCACGGCTTGCGCATCGTCGCCGGCATCGCTCCACAGCAGATTCGAAGCATGCAAATCATTGTGCGTCCATAACGGTTTGAGCGCAGGCAAAAGCGGCAGAAGCTCCGCATGATACGGCGCAAGCAATTCGAGCGATTCATCGCAGCTTGCGCGTGTAACAGCAGCATGAGCCAGCGCGGGTCGCGCGGCCAGGTAGCGTTCCATCGCCGCTCCCGGATCGTCCGCCGCAAAAATTGTGAAGCCCGCCACCAGTGGCTGTGTCTTGCGGCGCGGCGCGTCAAATCCTTGCGCGACCAGATGCAGGCGCGCCAGCGCCTCTCCCGCGGAGCGTGCGTGAGCAATGGAACGAAACGGCGTCCACGAGAGCGCGTCCTCATAAATGTCCACGCCAGCGGGCGCTTCATGCACCTCGTAGGTCCATTCTCCGCGCTCCATGGCCGTCTCGCCCGAAGAGGCCGCAAAGACGCGCGGCACCGGCGCGCCGTGCTCGCGCAGATGCTTCATGAAGCGATGCTCTTCAAGCAATCCTTCGCGGTCGCGGACCGTTCTGTGATGGCGCTTGATGAAGACTCGCCCGGTGCGCGTGGCCACCACGCTGGCTGCGGAAAACGGCCGCGGACTTACCGAAAGAATTTCAATCGGCTCGCCGCAGTTAGGTAGGTCCACGAGCAGCGCGCGCACTTCGACGAGCGTGAGCGGGAGCCAGTCCGCTTCAACCAGTGTGCCGTCCATGCCGTGCGCCTTTGCGGTTGTGCTCATCGCTCGTGCATCCTATGTTTTCGCTCGTTTACCTAGTATCGTGACCGCATGAATTTGTAATATGCGGATTGTAGCGCCGGTCTCCTGACCGGCTGTAGTGCGGGCGTCCTCGCCCGCGCTTGTCCAAGAATCATCACCAATTGATGTGCTCTAAACACTAGAAAGTATAGTGCGCCGAGAGGCGCACCGTCGTGGGCGCGCCCAGGTGGATAAAGGTATCGCCATAACTTGCGCCGGTATCCTTCCAATAGCGCTTGTCCGTGATGTTATCGGCATAAAGGCGCAGAGTTACATGGCCCTGCTCGCCGCCGGGCGTGTAGCGCGCGCCCAGATTGAAGAGGTTGTAGCCGGAGACGCTGACCAGGTCATCGCGCGTGGCCTCCTTGCGGCCGGTGTAGCCCCAGCCGGGCATCAGGTGCAGCCCGCGCGCATGAGGCACCAGCACGTCGGCAAACAAAGCCGTGCGCAGATGAGGCACATTGAGCACTTGTTTGTTGTCGAAGGCTGGTGTGCCAGTTTCATCGGAGAGAGCGCGAATCGCCGCCGCCGAGGCTGTCAGCCGCAACCAATTCGTTACCTTGCCCTCCGCATTCAACTCAATGCCGTCGTGCGTTTCGCGGCCCTCGGAGACAAAGCTCTGATCACCCAGATCGTCTATCGTCATTGGATAGAAGAACGGCGCGCGCATATGAAAGAACGCCGTCGTAAGAAGAATGCGCTGGCTTGGCTCGAACTTGGCGCCGATCTCGGCCTGCCGCGTGAAAAACGGAGACAAATAGTATCCACCAGCCCAAAAGGGAGCTTGCGGTCCCAGCGAAAGCATCACGCCGTAGTTACCATAGAGGGTAAGATTATTTGCGGGGTTATAAGTGACTGCGTATTGCGGCAGCCAGATGGTTTTATCCGTGAAATTCAATGCCCCAGACTCATTTGTGCCTGAATAATTATGATCGCGCACCGAATCAAACCGGCCGCCCGCTAACAGTTGAATGTGACCAGGCAAATGAATCCTGTCCTGCATAACTGCGGATGATTGATGATTGTTTTCCGCGAGTGCTCGCGGTCCGGCCGATTGTAGCGGATCCTCGATAGTGAACGCCGTGATGGGTTGGTAGATGTTCTCTGAACCCACGTAAGTATACACCGAGCCATCCTGCACGGTTGAAGGCGCGTTCAACGGCGGCGCGCCGGGCAGTTGCACGCTGCGCAGGAATAACTCGCCGCCGCCAGTCAGATCGTGTGTGATAGCTCCTGTCTTCACGCGGCCAGTGACAATCGCCTCGGCCTGCGCGTCGATGCGCAGCTCGCCGGGGTCGCGGTAATCATAGATGTCATACGTGCCGTCGGGCGCAAAGAACCATGGATAGGGAGCCGAGCCGGTATTGCACTCGGCTTCGTTGTAACAGCCATACGCATAAATTACGTTGTCATCAATCAGCGAATGACTGTAACTAGCCGCGGCGAAGGCTTTCCACTCATGCGGCAGATCGTAGTCCAACCGCGCGCCGGTGTTGATGGTGTCGAAGGTATTGGGCTTGGCCCATGTCTGCTCTCCCAGCATCGTCGAAGGATAGACCTGGTCGAGACTGGGCACGGTCGTTCCGCCCAGCAACTGATAGCCGCAAACCGAGCGCTCGACCTTGTGCTGGTACTCAAAATCTCCCTTCAAAATCGCAACCGGGCTGAGCTTCCAGTCAGCCGCGCCCGCGCCCATCGCGCGCCAGCCGTTGGCGTCGCTGACATAACTCATGATCTGCTCGCCGGCCACATTCGCGCGCACGCCCACCTGCTTGCGGCTGCCGAAGAGATGCCCCAGATCGACGGCGCCATAACTGCTTCCGCGATGATCGGTGGCCACATCGACGGCCTGGACCATCGCCGGCCGCTTGGTCACATAGTCAATCAGCCCGCCCGCCGAGGCCACGCCGCTCTCCACGCCGGCGATGCCTTTGAGAAACTCGACGCGCTCCTTGTTTTCCAGCGGCACATCCTGCTCGCCGGCGATGGTCATGCCGTTGATCTCCAGGCCCGTGGCCAGATCGATCGGGAAGCCGCGAATCTCGTAGTCGCCGTAGTAGCCCACCGGCGCGTAATCCTCGCCAATGGAGGCGTCGTTCTTCACCACGTCAGAGAGCAGGCGCGCGCCCTGGTCCATGAGCAGTTCGCGGGTGACGATCGTGGCCGAAAGCGGCGTCTCCAGCAGCGTTGCGCCGTCCAGCGTGCCCACCGTGACGGCCTCGGGAAGATAATCGTCCTTCACTTCGCCATGCACCACTACGGTCGTGATCACGCGCGGAATCTTCGGCGCGGCTGCGGCGGGCTGGGTCGCGGCAGGAGTAGGAGTCGCGGCGGATGGGGGAGTTGTGGCAGGCGTGGGCGCGGGGCTTTGCGCTGTTGCGCTCAGAGGCGCGGCGAGGCAGAGGAGCAAGGCTGCGGTTGAAACGGCGCGGATCAGCGGTGCGGCAGTGAAACGAGACATGAATTCCCCTTGTTTGGAGTACATGAAACAAGAGAAATCACGCGAGAATTCGAAGATGAAGGCTGCCAGAATTGGAAAGCTTCCCACGCCGGTATTATCCGGATCGGGTTCGAGGGTATCTCTCAGCCCCACTTCGTGGAGCACCCCTGTTTCAATGTTTTTATTGAATCACTCCCGGCCCGATTTTGCAAGCCGGCCGATGCGCCCAATCAAGGCAGGGAACTCCCTTTGGAGGGGCGATGCAAAGAAGCAGGAGGCGTCTTACCGCGCCAGAACCCGGCGCAGCTCCTCGCGCTTGGCGGCGACCTCATTGACCGTATCCTGCACCTTGGCGAGGACGTCCTGCACCTGGTCGATATAGTCGGGCAGCGCATTCCACCAGGAGTGCAGCGTCTCCTGCTGGTCGAGCAGGGCCAGGGCCGTGCCCGAGGCGGCGGCCACCATTCCAGCGCGGCGCTCGCCTGCCAGCAGCAGCAAACCGGCTGTCACAAGGGTTCCACCGGCCGCAAATCCGACCCAGTTCATGGTTTCGGATTCGACGATCTCCGGCATTGCTGAAAAATCATTCACTGGCTGGGAAAGCGGGACTACCACCATCTTGTCTCCTTCTGCCCGGACCGCGGTCTCGGGATCGGTGCATACAGTATCACCCTAAATCGCCGGCCGTGCCTAGAATAATAAGAGCCTGCCAACAAACTTGGGGTTGCCTGCAACCTCAGTCCAGGTCAAACTCACGAAACGGCTTGCCGTCGGGGGCGTCCTTGGCCTTGCGCAGCGCCTCGGCGAACTTCTTCTCAAAGAGGTCTTCCTTGTTCTTCTCCGCCTCGACCGACTGGCGGAAGAGCGACTCCTTGCGCTCATCCTGCTCGCGCATCGCCTTGGCCGCCGTCTCCAGATCCTCAAACATCCGCTTGCGCGGCGCAGGAGTATGGCTCACCACCAGGCCGGTGGCGCCGTCCACCTGGATCATCGCCCCGCAATCCGGGCACGCAATCTCGAAAATCTTGTCTTTCTTCTTGGCCATTTTGTTTCTTGGAGAATTGTAAGCGCTGCGGCGCAGCTTGCATAGAGGGCTCTTGCTCGCGTCAAGTGTACGCAATGTACGCTATAAAACGTACATTATGGTACACTCTTCCCATGGAAGTCCCTATCACCCAATTTCGCCGGGAGATCTTCTCGCTCGCCAATCAGGCGCTGGATGGCGGCGAGGTCTGGTTTACGCACAAGGGGCGCCGCCTCAAGATAGTGCCCGAAGGCAAGCCCGCCAACCGCCTCAGCCGGATAACGCCGATGGAGGTCATCAACTACGCTGAGGGCGGCCTTGAGAATACAGGCCTTTTAGAGGAGATGACCCGCGCATGGGAGGCTGACTGGGATCGTGACTTTGGCCCTGCGCCAAATCTCGAAACCGCCCCCAATCAGACGAGCGTCAAGCGATGATTGCTTATCTCGATACACAGGCTCTTGTCTGGCTCTCTCAGGGCAGCTTGGACGATATCAGCCCCAAGGTCACTCGGCTGATTGAGCAAGCCGATCTGTACTACTCACCGATGGTGTTTTTTGAGCTTGAACTCCTCTTCGAGATCAAACGCATTAAGCAGTCTGCCCGCGATATTCAACGCAAGGTCGAGTTCGAGCTTGGCGTTCGCCTCTGCGATCTACCCTTTGCAACCATCGCAGCCGCCGCCCTTGACGAGAAGTGGACCCGCGATCCCTTCGACCGGCTCATCGTCGCCAATGCCAAGGCCAACGGCTTCGCCTGGCTGATCTCCGCCGACGAATCGATCCGTCAGCACTATCCGCGCGCCGTCTGGTAAAGCAGTTCGCGTCTGCCTATTTGCTCACGGCCGGGCGCACATGCAGGATGATGCGCCGGTAGGAGGTCAGCGGCAGCTTTCCCTCGCCGGTCACCGCCAGAATGATGTGCGCGATTCCCGTCCCCTTGCAGGGTGCCGGCCAGAGCCCGGCCGGCCCGCAGACGCTCTCCGCCCGCACCGTAGCCCGGTTCGTCTCGGCATCGGTCAGCGTCACCCCTGCCAGGTTTCCGTCCGCGCTGCCCGCCTCCGCATAGTGGAACCAATGGAAGTGCAGCTTCTGTCCGTCGGGATTGGTGCTGCGGCTGGCGTCCAGCGTAACACTTTGCCCAACCGTTACATCCAGCTCCACCGGCGCCGTCCCCGCGGCTCCGTTCACCTCCACCAGCGGGCGATGGATGGAGTGAGCAAAGTCGGCCACCGTCCACGTCATGCGGGCCGCAAAGTCGTTCTGATAGGCCTGGCGCCAACGCCAGATCGTCGCCTGGTCCGAAGTGTGCTCCTGCCCATCCGCCCCGATCACCGTATCCTGCGAGCTCCCCCGCGACAACTCGCTGCCGCCCTGGCTCCAGAAGGGATGCGTCTCCCCATGCGGCTGCCGGTAAACATAGCGTCCGCCCCATCCGCCCCAGTCCGGCCGCCGGTAGGCGTTGAGGCCGTTGTCGATCAGCCCCAGATACGAGGGCGTGTCCCCCTCCATGATGTACGCCACACGCGGATAGATCTTGCCCAGCGCTCCCTTGCCGCGGATGTTCTCGTCCAGCCACGCGTTGGTCACTGGTCTCGGGTCGGCCCCTACCTCCTTGCTGTAGTAGGCGTCGCTGCTGATCCCCGTCCAGGTCGCAAAGTAGTATTCGTTCCCATCCTGGGTTGAGGGCATCACGATATAAAACAGGCCGGGAAACTCCCGCCGCAGCCACGCTCCCGCATCGTCCTGGTCGCTGATCGAATAGACCCGCAGCTTGCCCACAAGCCGCGCAGCCTCCTCTGGCGGCTTGCTCGCCCGCAGCTCCATGAGCGCCTGGGCCAGCGTGTTCGCCCCGCCCCAGATGCAGACCCAGAGCGGGCGGCTGTCTTCCCTCTCCAAAGCGCGCACAATCGCCTTTGCGCCCTCCGACGCCTTGCCCTCGCCCGTGGCCGCCATGCCGTAGCCCGGCTGCCCGGCGTAGACTCGGCTGAGCAACTCCGCGGCCGCCGGCCAGCCTTGCGCATTCAACAGCAGATTGGGCCGCGCCTGCCCGTAAGCCTCGATCAACGTCCGCATCGTCTCCGGATGGATGGCCGTCTTCTGCCAGGTCGAGGTCGAGGCGATCAGCCCCTCGATCTCCAGTTCATTCGAGTAGATCAGCAGCCGCACCAACGACATCTGGTCGTCCGGCTCGTTGCCGATGTCGCTGATGACGATCACCCGCGGCCGGCCCGTGAAATCGTCCACGTGCGTTGGAGGCAGCGATTGCCCCGCCAGTGTTGCCGCCCATCCCAGCGCCAAACCGGCTGCCAGAGCCATCCATCCCGCTAACGTTTTGCGAATTTCCATCGATTCTCCTTCTTCCCTGCGCACACACGAAGATACATCGAGATGAGGCGGTGTGCAACCAGACGCGATGGAATTTCCTCACAATTTTTTTGGCAATCCAATGGGTAAGCTGCGACTGAACTTCTATCTCGGAATCAAACGCCCTGGACGCTGGCCAGCGAACGCGTCTGGCTTGCCACGCATCGCTTTGCAGCCAAAACGTTCGTGGCGGGCGGCCTGGTTGGGTTGGTGTTTTCGATTGTTGGCCTCTTTCTCTGGGCAATCCTGGCTACGCTGGTTGGAGGACTCGCGCCTGTGGTATATTCGCTGGTGATTTACAAACAACTGGAAAGGCGCGGCGAGATCGATGAGGGTCTTCCACGCGAGCCGGGATAACAAGGATGAATCGCATCGCAAGAACATTGGCGCTGATCGCGCTCGCGGCAACCGCCTGTTTTTCCCAGGCCAAGAAAGAAGAAACGCCCAAGCCCGCGCAGTCGATCGCGGAGCTGAAGCAGCAGTTGGAGAAGATTCTAAGCGACACCCATACGCCCGGAGTTTCAGTCGCCATCGTGCATCGCGACGGCCCCGAATGGGTTGCCGGCCTGGGCAAATCGGACGTGGCGACGAATCACGCCACGACCGATGAGACGCTCTTTCGCATCGGTTCCACCTCCAAGGCTTTTGCCTCGCTCTCCATTCTCAAGCTGGTGAATGAAGGCAAGCTATCGCTCCAGGATCCGGTGCATAAACTCGTGCCCGAGATCTGGTTTGAGAATCGCTGGGAGGCAACCGACCCGGTGCGCGTCGTGGACCTGCTGGAACACACCACTGGATGGGATGATCTGCATATGCGCGAATATGCCAAGAACGCCAAAGGCATGACTCTGCGCGAAGGTCTGGATTATGACCACCACTCGCGCACCTCCCGCTGGCGGCCGGGAACACGCATGGCCTATTGCAACTCCGGGCCTCCGGTCGCCGCTTACATCGTTGAAAAGATCACCGGACAGCGCTTCGAGGATTATGTAACTCAGAATTTCTTTCTACCCATCGGCATGAAGACAGCCACTTACTTCGAGCAGCCATCGCCGCAGTTGACCACTCTCTATCACAGCGATGGAAAAACTCCATATCCATACTGGAATATCATCGAGCGCCCCGCCGGAGCCATCAATGCCTCGGCCAAAGACATGGCCGCGTATGTGCAGTTCTATCTCAATCGCGGCGCGGCAGACGGCGCACAGGTCATCCCCTCCGCTTCGATTGACCGCATGGAAACGCCGACGCGAACCTGGGAGGCGCAAGCGGGTTTGAAGGCCGGTTACGGTTTGAGTAACTACACCAGCGTTCACGATGGCTTTGTCTATCACGGCCACGATGGCGGCGTGGACGGCGGAATTACAGAGTTGTCCTATCTGCCGGAATATAACGTTGGCTACTTCTATAGCATCAACTCCGCCAATGGCGCTGCCTTCGGCAAGATCAGTGACGCGATTCGCGCTTACATCACGCGAAACCTCACTAAGCCAACGGTGCCCGCCGCCGGGCAGTTGCCCTCCAATGCGCAAGAGTGGACAGGCTGGTATGAGGCCAACGCAATGCGCATGAAGATGCAGGAATTCATTGCGCCATTGGCCATGCAGCGTCTGCGCTTCAAGGACGGCGAGTTGCAGTTTTCGTCCTATGGGCCGTCGAAACAAAGCTTCATTCCCGTCAGCGGCCTCCAATTTCGCTACAAACCAGATAAGGGCCCGGCCGAACCAGTTGCCACAGCTGCGCTGCTAGCGCCTAACTCCGAAGGCCGGTTTGTCTTTATCGGAACAACGTACAAGCGCATCCCCGCATGGCTGGCGTTGAGCCGCATCGCGTTGACGATCTGGTTCCTGCTTGCCTTCGTCTCCATCCTCCTCTATGCGCCCTTCTGGATCTTCGGCGGACTCATCAAGCGCCGCCGCCCAGCCGAGCGCATGATGCGCCTCTGGCCGCTGATTGCCGTTCTGAGCCTGCTGGCGTTTATTGGTCTCGCCATTCTCTCCGGCAGTGACGCAATCGCGCGCCTGGGAAACCTGACCATTTATTCCTTCGGACTTACCATCACCACGCTGCTCTTTGCCGCGGCCTCGCTGGCCGGCGCAGTTACTTTGTGGCGGGCGCGGAAACAGGAGATACGCCGCAGTGTCCGCTGGTATTCGATCGCAGTTACTGCCGCGCTGCTGATCGCGGTCGTGTACCTGGCCTATTTTGGCGTAATCGGCATCCGTACTTGGAGCTAGGGAATATTCGTTTTTACTATAGACTTCCGTGCCCCATCCTTTCCGCTTTTTTCTGCGGAAAGGGTGGGATGCCAATGAAAATAGAGTCTACACTGATTCCGAAAATGCTTTAAATGCCGCACCAAGCCTGCAAACCAGCAACGGCCCCGCTCGCATGAGCAGGGCCGTTGCAGTTTGAACAGCGATCGATGAAATGAGTTAGTGCTTCTCCGCCGCGGAGGCGATCTTAGCTTCGGCTTCGGCTATCACGCGCAATGCTTCGGTGTAAGCGTCCGCGCTGTCGCCGGCTTCGTCCCATTCTTTGTGTCCGTGGGCCAGTTGCTCCTGGGCGCGGGGCACATCGATCTCCTCGGGCTTGAGGGCGTCACTGGCCAGGATGGTGACGCGGTCGCCCAGCACCTCGGCAAAGCCCCAACTGACGTTGTAGCGCTGCACGCTCTCCGGGCCGCCGGAGGTAAGGTCCGTCCCGGTGTGGATGATGACGTCCCCGGCGCCCAGTTCGGCCACCAGCGGCGCGTGCCCGTAGAGCACCTCGAAGTAGCCGTTCTTCGCCGGCAGCTCGACCGCAACCGCCGCGTGGTCGAAGAAGATGCGCTCGGGCGTGACCAGCCGGACGCGAAGTTGATTGGTTTCGTCAGCCATGGGCTCCTTTCAGTTGCCAGTTCTCAGTTCCCAGTTCTCAGTAAAGGCGCTGCGCTGCAAAATCGGTTTTAACTGACAACTGAGAACTGACAACTGAGAACTGCTTTTACACCGACGCCTTCATCTTCTCGGCGGTCTCCAGCACTTCTTCAATCGCGCCCTTCATGTAGAAGGCCTGCTCGGGAATGTCGTCGTACTTGCCCGAGATGATCTCCTTGAAGCTGCGCACCGTGTCAGCCACCTTCACATACGCGCCGGGAATGCCGGTAAACTGCTCGGCCACGTGGAAGGGCTGCGAGAGGAATTTTTGCACCTTGCGCGCCCGCGCCACGGTGAGCTTGTCCTCTTCCGAGAGTTCGTCGATGCCCAGAATGGCGATGATGTCCTGCAAATCCTTGTAGCGTTGCAGAATCTTCTTCACGCCCTGGGCCACGTCGTAGTGATCCTGGCCGACGATGCGCGCGCTCAGAATGCGCGAGGTCGAAGCCAGCGGATCGACGGCGGGATAGATGCCCAGTTCCGAGAGCGGACGGCTCAGCACGGTCGTCGCATCCAGGTGGGCAAAGGTCGTCGCCGGCGCCGGGTCGGTCAAATCGTCGGCGGGCACGTAGACCGCCTGCACCGAAGTGACAGAGCCCTTGCTCGTCGAAGTAATGCGCTCCTGCAACTCGCCCATCTCGGTGGCCAGGTTCGGCTGGTAGCCGACGGCCGAGGGCATGCGGCCCAGCAGCGTCGAAACTTCGCTGCCGGCCTGCGTAAAGCGGAAGATGTTGTCAATGAAGAGCAGCGTGTCCGAGCCTTCCACGTCGCGGAAGTACTCGGCGACGGTCAGTGCGCTCAGGGCCACGCGCAGGCGCGCTCCGGGCGGCTCGGTCATCTGGCCGTAAACCAGCGCGCACTTCGAGTTGGCCCAGTCGCCCGGCTTGATCACGCCCGACTCGGTCATCTCCAGCCACAGGTCGTTGCCCTCGCGGGTGCGCTCGCCCACGCCGCCGAAGACCGAGTAGCCGCCGTGGTTCTTGGCCACGTTGTTGATGAGCTCCATGATGACGACAGTCTTGCCCACGCCGGCGCCGCCAAAGAGGCCGATCTTGCCACCCTTGAGGAAGGGTTGAATCAGGTCGATGACCTTGATCCCTGTCTCGAACATCTCCTCGTGGGTGACCTGCTCGTCGAACAGAGGCGCGGGCCGGTGAATGGGCATACGCTCCGTTTCGCCGATGGGGCCGAGATTGTCCATCGGGTCGCCGATCACGTTGATGATGCGGCCCAGCGTCTGCTTGCCCACCGGCACGCGGATGGGTCCGCCGAGGTCGATGGCCTTCATGCCGCGCACCATGCCGTCGGTGGCTTCCATGGCCACGGTTCTGACGCGACCCTCGCCTAACTGCTGCTGCACTTCGAGGATCACGCTGATGGGCGTGGGCACGGTGAAGCCCTCGCTGGTGACGCGCAGCGCCTGGTAGATGGGCGGCATCGTCGCTTCTTCAAACTGCACGTCCACCGCCGGACCCGAAATCTTGATTACCTTGCCGATGTTTTCTGCCATTGTTGAAAGCTCCTAGCTTCTAGCTCCTAGCTCCTAGCTTTTCCCTTCTCAACCTCAACTATGTTCTCTTCTCCAGGTGTGACCCGGCCGAAGAGCTAGAGGCTAGAAGCTAGCAGCTAGTAGCTGCTTTTCATTGCGCTGCCGCTGCGCCGCTCACAATCTCAATGATTTCCTTGGTGATGGCCGCCTGACGCACGCGATTCATGAGCAGCGTGTAGGCGTCGATCATATCCGAGGCGTTGTTGGTTGCCGAATCCATTGCCGTCATGCGTGCCGCCTGTTCCGCGGCCACCGACTCCGTCATCGCGTGGTAAAGCATGGATGTGATGTACTGCGGAATCAGCCCCGCAAACAATTCTTCCGAAGGCTGTTCGTAGATGTAGTCCACCTGAGCGGTGCCGAACTTCTTGGCTTCTTCGTCGGCCTCGGCGGTGTCGGCCGCTTCGATCAGGATGCCCGCGCTGAGAGCGGCTTCGGCGGCGCGTTCGCGCTCGGCTTCGGTCTGCTCGACCGCGCCGGTAATCTGCGGAATGCCGATCGTCATCAGCGGCAACAGCTTCTCCACCACCAGCCGCTGCGCGATCACTGATTTGAATTCGTTGTAGACGATGTAGGCGGCGTCGATCTCCTCATGAATGTAGCGGGCGATGATGTTCTGCGCCATCTCGAAGACGCGGCTTTGTTCCAGCTTCAACAGCATCCCCGGATGGTCGCCTGTGACCTCGACCGGTGCCTTGCGCTCCCGGGTCTTGAAGATGTGCGGGTTGTCGCCCATCTGATCCGACTCGGTGTGCTCGCTGTAAACGGCCACCGGATAGCGCCGCCGCATCAGATCGCGCGCTTTGCGGCCCACCGCCTCCACGTCAATTTCCTTGTCCGTGTTGCCGGCGATGAATTGGAAGGCCGTCTTGAGGATGTTGGCGTTGAAAGCGCCGGCGAAGCCCTTGTCGCCGCTGATAACTATCAGCAAAATCCGCTTCTCTTCGCGCGTGACAAAGAGCGGATGGCGCAGGTTGCCGGTGTCCTCGTCAAAGATATCCACGCGCCGGGTCAGCGATTCCAGCACGCTGGTGATCATCTTAGCGTAGGGCCGCGCCGCCAGAGCACGCTCCTGCGCGCGCCGCAGCTTGGCCGCCGCCACCATCTTCATGGCCTTGGTGATCTGCCGCGTGTTTTTCACGCTGCGGATGCGACGCCGTAAGTCTAAGACATTTGCCATGTTCTTCCGAGCTTCTAGCCTCTAGCTTCTAGCTTTCGGCTTGCAAATCCAGATTTCATTCTCCAGCCTCCGGCTTTTAGCTAGTAGCTAGAAGCTAGAGGCTAGAAGCTATGCCTTTGCGGCTGCCTCAAGTTCTGCCTTGAAATTCGCCGCGTATTCCTTCAGCGCCGCGTGCAGCTTGCCGCGCAGATCGTCGTCGAGCGCCTTCTTCTTGGTCAGATCCTCGATCAGCGCCGTCTGCGCGCTGTCGAAGTACTTGTACAGGCCAACCTCGAAGGCGCGAATGTCCTTGATCTGGAAATCGTCCAGATAGCCCTGCGTGCCGGCGAAGAGCGCCACCGTCTGCTGCTGCCAGGTCAACGGCTGGAACTGCGGCTGCTTGAGCAGTTCCGTCAAGCGAGCGCCGCGGTTGAGCTGCTTTTGCGTGAGCGGGTCCAGGTCGGAGCCGAATTGCGCAAAGGCCGCCAGTTCGCGGTACTGCGCCAGATCGAGCTTGAGCGTGGCGCCCACCTGCTTGACCGCCTTGATGGCCGCCGAAAATCCTACGCGCGAGACCGACAGGCCCACGTTGACCGCCGGACGAACGCCGGAGTTGAACAGATCGGTCTCCAGAAAAATCTGTCCGTCGGTGATGGAAATGACGTTGGTCGGAATGTACGCCGAAACGTCGCCGGCCTGGGTTTCGATCACCGGCAGCGCGGTCAGTGAGCCGCCGCCCTTTTCTTTGGACATTTTGGAGGAGCGCTCCAAAAGCCGCGAGTGGAGATAGAAGACGTCGCCGGGATAGGCTTCGCGGCCCGGCGGACGGCGCAGCAGCAGCGAAATCTCGCGGTAGGCCATGGCGTGCTTGGAGAGATCGTCGTACATCACCAGTGCGTGCTTGCCGTTGTCGCGGAAGTACTCGCCAATGGCGGTGGCCGCGTAGGGCGCGATGTAGAGCATCGGCGCGGGTTCCGAGGCCGAGGCGGCGACGACGACCGTGTGGCCCATCGCTCCGGCTTCGGTCAGCGTCTGCACGACCTGCGCAATCGACGACCGCTTCTGCCCGATCGCGCAGTAGATGCAGATCAGGTCGTTCTTGGCGTTGTTGATGATGGTGTCCAGCAGCACGGCGGTCTTGCCGGTCTGGCGGTCGCCGATAATCAGCTCGCGCTGACCGCGGCCGATGGGAATCATCGCGTCGATGGCCTTGAGTCCCGTCGCCATCGGCTCGCGCACCGGCTGGCGGTCGATGATGCCCGGAGCCAGCCGCTCAATGGGCAGCGATTGCGTCGAGGCAATGGGGCCCTTGTCGTCGATGGGCTGGCCGAGCGCGTTCACCACGCGGCCGATCATGCCCTCGCCCACTGGCACGCTCAAAATCGTCCCCGTGCGCTTGACCTCGTTGCCCTCGCTCAGCTCGGTGTAGTCGCCCAGAATCACCGCGCCCACCGAATCCTCTTCGAGGCTCAGCGCCAGCCCGGCAATGCCGTGCGGGAAGCTGAGCAGCTCGCCGGCCATGACCTTGTCCAGTCCGTGCAGGCGGGCAATGCCGTCGCCCAGCGAGGTGATGGTCCCGACTTCGTCCACCTGGACCTTCGAGTCGTAGTTCGCGATCTGCTCGCGAAGAAGTTGCGTAATCTCGTCTGCCTTGATCTGAGCCATTTGATTCCTTTGAGTTGTCAGTTTTCAGCTGCCAGTTCTCAGTTCTCAGTTGTCAGTCCGGCTTCGCCTGATCGTGACATCTGTACTCTGTTCACTGACTACTTGCTCACTGACTGCTTGCCTTTGCTACCGTTTCCTGTCCGATGTCACTCAATCACTGAAAACTGAGAACTAAGAACTGAGAACTTCTTTCAACCGCTCCAGCCGTCCGCGCACCGAACCGTCGTACACCGTGGAGCCGATGCGCACCACCGTTCCGCCGAGGATGGAAGAGTCCAACTTGAACGTTGCCTGAATTTGCGCGCCGGCGAGCTTGCCGACGCCGGCCACCAGCTCCGCGCGGTCCTGTTCGCTGAGTTCGCGGGCGGTCGCAATCTCCACGGAACGCACGCCCTGCCGCTCCCGCATCTCCACGCGCCAGGCCGCAATGACCTCGCCCACTTCGCCGATGCGGTCGTTATTGATGAGCAGCGCCAGCAGGTTGCGCTGCACCTTCCAAAGCCCGAGCTGCTCGTTCATCTTGTCCAGAATTGCTACCTTCCGCGGGGCGGCAACGGCCGGATTGACAAACAGTTCGCGCAACTCGACGCTCTCATCCCATGTAGCCAGAAAGTCGTTGAACTGCCGGTCGAGCACCGCTGTGTCCAGCTTCTCCTGGGTTACCACGTCGGCAAAGGCGCGGGCGTAACGCGCAACAAAGGCTGCCATCTACTTCTGCCCTCCCTTGGCCGCGCTCATCTTCGCGTCGCCCAAAAACTCGGCAATCAATGCCCGATCCGTCTCCGGCGTAATCGCCAATTGATGCACGGCCTGTTCGATGGCCAGATCGGCGGCAAAGTTGCGCAGCGAGCGGCGGGCCTGGGCGGCGGAGGCTTCAATCTCCTGCTCGGCAACGGCCACGATGCGCGCGCTTTCTTCGCCAATCGTGGACTTGATGCGCGCTTCGTCCTGCGTGCTTTCCTCTTCCACCTGGGCGCGAATCTGGGCAATCTCCCCGTCCAGGCCGGAGAGCTTGGCTTCGATGGCGCCGAGCCTCAGGTTGGCCTGCGCGGTCGCCTTGCGGCCTGCATCGATGTCCGTGCGTACCTTTTCGCCGCGCGTGTGCAGCAGCTTGGGCACAAACTTGACCAGAGGAACGCCGATCAGCAGCACGACAATGCCGAAGTTAAGAAACTCGAAGAGGTTGGCCGTCGTCTCCACGCTCCAATGAAACGTCCGAGCCGTCCACTTCACCACCGGGCCTTCCAGCCGGAAGACGTTGTTCTGCTCCTCCTGCGACTTGACGACTTCGCTGGGCGCCGAGGACTGCGCTGGCTGAACCGCCGGCGCCGGATTCTGGGCCGATTCCTGGGCCGTGAGCCGCAAGGGCATTGCCGTCAAGCCAACGGTGAGCGCCAGAAAAAACAGAACCGGCAAAGCCCGGTATAAAGCCCTGTGCCCCATCCATTTCGCGTTCTTGGCGAAATGGGTGGGAAACCATAAATTTCGATTCGTCGTGGACATGAACTTTGTTTGCGGCATGAAATCTCTCAACGGGAACCCCCGGCGGCTACGGGCAGCACGGCGCGCACGACCTGGAGAGCCAAATCCCCGGCTGAGGCCTGAATCGCGTGTCTTGCCAGCGCGGCCTCGGCTTCGAGCGCCGCCTTGGCCTGGCTCACCTTGAGCGCGGCAGCCTTGCGGGCCACGTCCAGCGCCGCGTCGCGCTCGGCATTCCATTGCTTGATGCGCGCCTCGCGCAGCTTGAAGACCTCGCCGCGCGCCTGGCGCAGCTTGTCGGCGTACTCGGTTGCCCGGGTTTCGGCCAGGGCCAAGGCCTGCTGTGCGGCTTCGATGGCGCCCTCGGTGCGGTCGCGGCGGGCTTGAAGAGTTTTGCTGAGCGGTGCCTGCACCAGGAACTGGTAAGCCAGAACCAGCACGATAAAAAGCAGCATCGTGGGCACGGCGCCAAGAAAAAGCGTCCCGAGTTGTTGGAAAATCAATTGCATGCTGGTCCGATTCGTCCAGATTGTACGGATTGTTCTGGCGGTCCGTCTGCTCCGTTTGTCTTAGGTGGAACACTTTTTTGTAACAGGAGCGGACCCTCAAGTCAACGAAAACGGCCCCAATTCTTGGACTCCCGTGACGGTTGTCACTTTTGGGAAAGATTCTCCAAAAAAGACCTTGCTTTCGTCCAAAACAAGCCTAGACTGAGGATATCACCTAAGACCCGGTCCAGGGTCCAGCGGGCTGTAGGCTTCAGGAAGTTCTTCCACTCCTGAAGTCGGCAGCCCGCCTCTTATTTTTGTGGCCTTTGTTCCTCTGCTATGGCTTGCCCCCGGCAACCGGCTCCGCGGTCAGCAACCCCTGCGCGCGCAGCCAGATATCCAGCAGGTTGGGCCATTGGTCCAGAGCCGCATCGCCCTTGCCCAGCCCCGTCCCGTGCGGTCCGTTCGCGAAGATGTGCGCCTCGGCCGGCACTCCGGCCTTGACCAGCGCCTCATAAAAGCGCAGCCCCTGTTCCACCGGAACCGTCTGGTCGTTGAAGGTATGGAACCAGAAGGTTGGCGGCGTTTCCTTCGTGACAAAAAGGTCCGGCGAGTACGCGGCCCGCAGCGCCTCGCAAGAGTCCATCACATTGAAGAGCTTGCAGTAGCTCAGGTGGCTGGTATCGCTGCTGATGGCGCCGATCCACGGGTAGCCGAGAACCAGATAGTCCGGCCGGCTGGAGACGCGCTCAATGGGATCGTCGGCGTCGGGGTTGCCGACAATGAACTGCGTCGAGGCCAGCGCCGCCAGATGCCCGCCAGCCGAAAAGCCGATGATCCCAATGTGGTTGGGCGCGATATGGTAGTCCGCGGCCCGCGCCCGCACCAGTTGCACGGCGCGCCGCGCATCGATCAGCGGAACCGGCAGCAGGTAGCCGTTCGAGCTGAGCCGGTAGCTCAGAACGAAGGCGCGAAAGCCGCGCGCGGTGAACCAGTCGGCCACCTGGCGGCCCTCCAGGTTGCCGGCCAAATGGGTATAGCTGCCACCCGGAAGCACCACCACCGCGGACCCGTTCTCGTGGCCCTTCTGCGGCTCGAAGATGGTCAGCGTGGGTGTGTCCTCGCAGGACTTGCCCTTGGCCTCCGGCGCGTCGCCCGGCCACAGGCGGATGGTCTGAATGCCCAGAAAAGCATTGTTGTCGCCCGCCGTTGCGCAGGGCTGCTTTTGCGCCAGCACTACCGCACAGGCCAGCACGCCCACCGCCAGAATTGCCAGGAACGGTCTCATCGGAAGCCACCTCGCTCGTCGGGAGAATTATACAGAAAGCGCAAAACCTCCCGCGAGCAATCGCTGGAATCGACTCAGCGGTAGGCTTCGCGACGGTGCTTGACGGCGGTGACTTCAAGAGCCTCGCCGGAGTAGTGGAAGCGGACGCGATAGTCTCCGACGCGGAGGCGAAACTCTGAAGGTTCAATGCCCTGCAGACGCTTCACGTCGCCCTCGCTGGTACTGCAAAACCGGGCTAGGGCGTAGAGGATGCGCATGGCTATGGGCTTGTCGATGGCGTGGAGTTCATCTTTAGCCCGATCATTCCAGATAATTTTCTTGGGCATGGTTACTGGCCCTGTGCAAGTGGTTCAAGCGGAGTGCGGCCCATGCGCTCCCAGTCTTCCATACTCAATCCAAAATCGCGCAGAACCTCTTCGAGCGGAATACCTTCTCCACGAGCGAGCGAGGCTCGGGCGGCAGCAATCTCGTTAGCCTCTGCTTCGCTGACCGGCTCATCGTCGTATGGCGCGTTGGCCAGACTGTGGGCCACGGGATCCAGGATAGTTTCGAGGAGGCCGACGGCGGAATTAACCTGGCTGAGAGCCATGCGATCGATCAGATCATGCGCCTGTTGCCTCGGATTGATTGCGGCAGTAGCCATTGGGGAACGCCCTCTATAGCTATTCTGAGCCGCAGCCTGAAAACGGTCAATAGCTGGAAGGAATGCCGTGATCTCTGTTCTCTGTTCTCTGATCTCTGTTCTCTGTTATAGCCAGATCGCCGTATGCCCTGGACGGCAGTTTGCGGCTTGCGCGGTCAGCTCTTCGGCAAGCCCAAAGCCATAGCGGGCAAAATAATACGCCGCGCCGTGCAGCCGCTCCTGCAATCCGCCGCCGGGATAGACCGCTTGGCTGATGGATTCGGCGTGGCGTGCGAGCGCCGCCTCGCGCTGCAACTGGAAGTTGGCCGCCAGCGTCCGCAAGCGGCTCATCTGGTAGCGGATCTTGCCGGCCGCGGTTTCTCCCGACCGGCCCAGGCCCTCATCGAGCGAATGCATCCAGTCGAGCAGCGGGATCAACTCAGCGTCCAGCGCCAGCTCCGCCGCCGCCAGATTTCGTTTCCCCGCTTCTGGAATCGAGCGGGCAGCCAGCAGTTGCCCGAGCGAGGCCGGGTTTTCGGCAAAGACCTGTTCCAGCGTGAGGTTGTGCTGGCGCAGCAGGTCCCCAATGGCTGGCTCAATCAGCGTCGCCGAAAAGCGCGGCAGCGCCGGCGTCACCCGGCCCAGAATGCGTTCGTAGAGCACGGAGGACTGGGCAAAGTAGGCGATCTCCGCCGGTCCGCCGACGAGCTCCGAAGTCGAGAGCAGGAAATCCTGGAAGACGGGCCGCAGCAGCGCTGAGGGCGAGATGCGCTCCGGCTCGGCGTCGAGAATGCCAACCAGCTCCGCCGTGGAAAAGCTCTGCCGCCCCGCCTGCCACAATCCTGCCGGCTCGGCAGCGCTCGGAGTCAGCCGCTTCAGCGCGAGGCGCGCGCCGCTGCTTTGATCGATGAGGAACAACAGGCTCGATTGCTCTCCGACGGCCACCTGCGCATGATAGCCGGCCGCTTCGAGCGACCGATTGCGCTCCATGAGTGCGGCGTGCAGCTCGTCGGCGCGTTCCACAGCCGCGCGCAAGACAGGAGAGCCAATGCGATGAAAGGCGCGGCTGCTTGCATCCAGCACCAGCAGCCCCTGCGCGGCGAAGGCCCGCGAATAAAACTCCGCAAAGGCCTGGGCGAAGGTGCGCCCCGGCTGGTAGGCCGCGGCCAACGCCTCCATCGCGTCGGAAGCTCCCAGCAGTTCGTACGCCTGATCGACCAGCGGCGTGATCGAGTCGTCCAGAATCAGGACGCCCACCGGGCGCGGTGCCACGGGAGCCGACACATACTCCAGCCTGCGCAATTCGCGGCGCGACGGGAAGACGACGTGGTTGATCTCGGCAAAGTCGTGGTCTTCGGTGGCCAGCCAGAAGACGGCGGCGTGAGGACGGCCCGCTGCCGTCGCCTCGCGCGCGCGAGCCAGCGCGGTGGCCGCCTTGAAGGGTGTGAAGAGCGGCCCGCCGAAAAGGGCCACCTGCTGGCCGGTGACTATGACTCCCGCGCCGCCGCCGAGAGCTTCAAGCGCAGCCGCCTGTGTTGATCCAGTGTTCTGCGCGACCAGCAGCCGCAGCAGCTCTTGCCAGTGCGCGGGCAGAGGCGGGCGCGTCTGCCAGCCCCCCGGCGGCAGCGGGGCATAAAACGCCCGCGCCTCCACCGTGCCGGAGCAGTACTCCAGAAAGAGCCGGTGCAGCCCCGGTACTACGCTGATGGGATGGTGCTCTGAGATCAAAAACTTACTCTCTTGGCGATCTGGAAGCTCAAGCAGAAACCAAATCGCATGGGCGGAGACGGGATTAGGCTCCTATTTAGGATGCCACACCAGGGCCTGCCGATGCACAGTTCCCGGTTTGCCCCGCCCACCCTTGACTCCCGACAAAATTACGGAATGGTTAAATCTTCCATTCTCATCGCGCCCAGGAAGTGATTTTGACCGCGAACCGCCATGCGATCTCCAAAAATGCACTAAAATTGAATATGGCCAAAGATTCTCGAAAGCACTACCTTTTTGCCAGCGATTTTGACAAGACGTTGACCTTTAACGACTCCGGCTACGTGCTCAGCGAGTTGCTCGGCATCTCCGTGGAAGAGTTTGAGCGCAAGGCCAACGGTATGTCGAAGCTGAACCTCGTTCAGCAGGGAGCCGAACTCTCTTATCTGCTCCTGCACGATCCCGCTTTCCATTCCCAGGTGCGCCGCGAGCATCTGGTTGAGGTGGGCAAGAACATCCGCCTCAAGGAAAACATCAAGCAGGTCTACGAAATCCTCGACAGCAAGATCGACGGATTCCACTTCGATTTTTATGTGCTTTCCGCCGCGCCGGTCGAGGTGATCCAGTCGGCCCTCGATGGAATTGTGCCGCAGGACCACATCTTCGGCACAGAGTTCAAGTACAAACCCTCGGGCGAGATTGAAAGCCTGGTGCGGGCGACGGCCGGTTATGGAAAAGTCACGCGGCTCGAGCAGCTCGTGGAAGAGCTCGGCGTTCCCGCCGACCATGTGGTCTACGTGGGCGACGGCAACTCCGATCTTCATGTGATGTTGCAAGTGAACCGGCGCGACGGCTTCACCATTGCCGTGTCGGAATCGAAGCTGGTGGCGCAGATCGCCAAGCGGACGGTGCTCAGCGACAATGCACTGCCCGCGCTGGTGCCCATCCTGGAAGAGATCGCCGGCTGGCATCGACCGCAGATTCGCCAGCTCTTTGAATCCTACGGATTCCTGATTCAGGGTTGGGACCGCGTGCAGACTGATTGGGTAACGCTTCGTCCCACTGGAGGCAAAGATGAGATCGGCGCTCCGGTAGAAGAAAAATAAAACTTCAACTCGAATCGAAGTCGGCAGCGCGCGGGCCGTAGTGTGCGTATACTCTATCTGAATTGCGCAGGAACGCGCTTCGAGGAGAGAAAAGATGCCCAAGACGAAGAAAGCCGTGAAAGCCGCCACGCCCAAGAAGGCAAAGGCCGTGAAACCCAAGGCCGCAAAAGCCGCCAAACCCAAAATGGCAAAGGCCGCCAAGCCCAAGGCAAAAAAAGCCGCCAAACCCAAAGTAGCAAAGGCCGCAAAACCCAAGGCGACGAAGGTTCCCAAGGCGGCGGTGGAGCAAACGGCGGAGGTGCTCAGCTCCGAGGTGGTCTTCGAGGGGCCGCTCTTCCGTGTGCTGCGCGACCGGCTGATCGAGCCGGGCGGCAGTGAGGAAGTGCGAGACATCGTCCGCCACAACGGCAGCGTGGTCATCCTGGCCATCGACAACGCGAAAAACAAGAAGAATCCCTGGGTCGTGATCGAGCGGCAGTACCGCCATGCCGCCGGACGGTTCCTGTGGGAGCTGCCGGCCGGCAAGCTGGAGCCGGGCGAGGACGCTCTGCAAGGCGCTAAAAGAGAATTAGAGGAGGAAACCGGCTACCGGGCAAAGAAGTGGAAGCCGCTAGTCGAATACTTCGCCAGCCCCGGCTTTCTCGGCGAGTCGATGAAGGTCTTCATAGCCGAGGGCCTGGTGGCGGGCGAAGCCCATCCGGAGGACGACGAGCGGATCGAGTTTCGCCTGGTCAAACTCTCCCAGGTGGTCAAGCTGATTGAGAAGGGCGCGATTCTGGACGGCAAGACGCTGACCAGCGTGCTCTTGTTCGCGCACAAGATGGCCGGCAAGCACGGCAAGTAGCGGAGGGAGCTGTAGCCCCGCTTCGGGCCATTCTCTCCAGGCAGGGCCGGCGCTCCTCCGCCGGCTCTGTCTCCTTATACACGGGGCTGCCTAAAAAATTGCAACCGATGGCGGCTTTTTGCGTCAGAATATATACCGGTGGGCATTACCCAGTTCACTGCACGCCGTACCTCACAGGATGTAAGAAAGGCAGGGACCTGTGGCTCAATACAAAGGAAAAGTCAAGTGGTTCAACAACGCCAAGGGCTACGGCTTCATTGGGCGTGAAGACGGGCCGGATGTATTCGTCCACTACTCATCGATTCAGTTGGACGGATACAAAACGCTGAAAGAGGGCGATGACGTCGAGTTCGACGTCGTTCAGGGGCAGAAAGGCGCCCAGGCGGATGCAGTCGTCCGGCTGCGGGACGCCGTCGTGTCCAGCACAGCCTAGAGGCGCTGAAGACCAGGCGTCAGAGCAAGACCGCCGCAGGGTGGTAGGCGTGAGTGCGGTCAATTTCCCGGCCCATGTCACAAAAGGCGTGGTACCGATTAACTATTTTGTTGTCTATACGTTTCTGGATGGAACGCTGAATCATGAAGTCCCGTATTCAGGGCTGTTCTAACGGCGATACAGGTTCGCGCCGCGCCGCTCTGAGCAGTAGCGCAATCGAAGCATCCGCTGCAAATCCCAAACCGTTCCCGGAAAAATGCGAAATTCATGGCCGATTTTGCGTCAGCCGAGATAAGATAAGGGCGCGATGAGCTTACTCCATCAAGAATCCCAGGAAGAGATTGACGACGCCGCTCTCGGCGAAGAGTTCACCAAGGGCAGCAGTCACGTGGTCCTCGCGAGCGTCATCGCGACCGTGCTGGTCACTGTCGTCGTCGCCATCGTCGTGCTGGCCAGCCACAAGCCGCCGGTGGCCAGCGGCGAGATTGTCCAGGTGTGGGATTATCCCGAGCACGGCGAGACCTCGGGGATCGACGCCAACGGCGATGCTATGGCCAAGGAGAGCTTCGACCAGGTGCTGCTCTTCGCTCATGTGAAGCTGCATAACCAGAGTAAGGTTCCGCTCATCTTGCAGGATGTGCTGGCGAATGTCAGGCTGGCGGACGGTGTTCCGCTTTCCGTCTCCGCGGGAAGCGTGGCGCAATTCGAGGAGGCATTTCTCGCTTTTCCCAAGCTGGACGCATCGCGCGGCAAGCCGCTCGCGCACCATTCGGTCATCGAGCCGGGGCAGAGCGTGGACGGGACCGCTTTATGGGTCTTCCGGCTGACAAAACAGCAATGGGACGCGCGCAAGGACTGGCTGCCGGACCCGAATCACAGCGACCCGGAGTCGAAGTCCGGACTCAACTTCACCTTCTCGATCCAGTACCAGCGAGACCTGGTGCTCGCGCCCCAAACCGCTGTTATGGAACAGTAGCCGGAACCGGCGCATTCTTCGGCGTTGTCAGATAGCCGGAGATCTGGCCATTCTTTGCGCCCACGGAGTTGACCACAACCTCGAAGAGAAGCCCATCCTTGCCACTGTAGAACTGCAGCGGCTCGTTCAGGTTGCGATCCTTCTTCTCGTACTGTTTGTCGTCGGAGAAGACTATCAGGGTGAACTTGCTCTTCTTGGAGTCTGCCTTCTTCAACTCCAGGCTCACCGTGCCTACGGGCTTCTTTTGGCCTTTGGTCAGGGTGAACTCGTAGTAGTTCCGGTCGCCCTTGTGCTTGAGCAGTTCCAGCTCTTCCTGGTTGCGGGCGATCAGGCTGCTGTGGCCGTTCAAATCCCCCTTCATCGACGTCAACTGGCTGATGGTGGTCGCCAGATCGTTTTGCGTCTTGCCCAGATCGGTCTTCACCCCGCCCACGTCGGTCTTCACGCTGGACACATCGTTGGAGACGGCGGTCACCGCCTGCGCGGTCTGCTTTTGCGCGCTGGCAAGCCGCTGGCTATCAGCCTCGTTGCGGTCCTCGCGGAGGACGATCTCCTGGGCGCGCTCGTCCATCTGCTTCTGCGTCAGCCCCAGCGAGTTGCCCAGCTCCTCGGTTGCCACCTTGAGGTGGGCATCAGTTTCGCGTAGGTCGGAGGCCAGCTTCTTGTTCTGCTCGTTGGCAGCGTCGATCTCTTTCTGCTGGTTCGTCAGGGTGCCGTTAAGGTTGAAGTTCCAAATCAAGCTGCCAATCCCGATCAGCAGGGCGACGGCGATGGCCGCCAGCAGTGCGCCCGAATAGTTGCGCGGGGTATCCTCAAGTTCACTCATCTTTGCTGCCTCTCTGTGACGGCCCGTCGTGCGGACCGCTTCTCGTGTAGGTCGTCTTCCTTTCCGGATTAGACGCCGCTCAAAAAAACTCTTCCGGAATTCCCGTCTCTGCCGGAATTCCGTCCGGAATGCCAGAGGTCGAAGCTCTCGCTCCGCCCGCCCCTGGGGAATCTACAGGATATAGAAGTATTCCGCCGGGTGTGGAAAAAACTGGCCTTCTTTATACATAGCACACCCAAAAAGAGCCTTCAGCGCCATTTCCGCCCTGCCGCCGTCCCACGTTTCGTGACAACCATCGAATCACTGCGTTATAAACAATCTATACGGCACATTCGGGCGCCGGGCTTGTTGGAGGCCAGGACAGCCACCCCAATCGTCTGGAAAATATCGCTAAATTGCTAAGGGGAGATCGAGGGCTATGACGACCGCTGTCGCTGGAAAGGGTCTGGAAGGGATTGTCGCGGCGAACTCCGGGATCTGTTGGATCGACGGAGATGCGGGCGTATTATCCTATCGCGGTATCGACATCCACGAGTTGGCCGTACACTCGACTTTCGAGGAGACGACCTACCTGCTGTGGAACGGCATTCTTCCCAACGAGTTGGCCCTGCGCGAGTTCCAGTCGCAACTCTCGCTCGCCAGGGGGCTGGACTTCCGCATCGTCGATATGCTGCGCGGCATCCCCGCCTCGGCCACGCCGATGGAAGTCCTGCGCACCGCCGTCTCCGCGCTCAGCTTTTACGACGCCGACGAAAAAGACAACTCCCACGACTCCAATGTCCGCAAGTGCTACCACCTGACCGCGCAGATCGCCATGATCGTGGCCATCTACGACCGCCTGCGCAAGGGCCTCAATATTGTGCCGCCCGACCGCTCGCTGAACCATGCCGCCAACTTTCTCTGGATGCTGAACGGCGTCAAGCCTTCTGAAACGGCGACTCGTACCCTGGACCTGGCGTTGGTGCTGCACGCCGAGCACGAGTTGAATGCCTCCACCTTTGCCGCCCGCGTCATCGCCGCCACCCTGGCCGACGTTCACTCGGCTGTCACCGGCGCCATCGGCGCGCTCAAAGGGCCGCTGCACGGCGGCGCCAACGAGGGCGTGATGCGCATGCTCTACGAGATCGACAAGGCCGGCGCCGATCCGGTTGAATACGTGAAGAATATGCTGGCCGCGCGGCAGAAGATCTCCGGCTTCGGCCACCGCGTCTACAAAACCGAAGACCCCCGCGCCACCCACCTGCGCAAAATGAGCGAGAAGCTCGGCAAAGACGCCGGCATTCCCAAGTGGTTCGAGTACTCCCGCGCCATCGAGCTTTATATCAACGCCGATAAAAAACTCAACGCCAACGTGGACTTTTACTCGGCCTCGACTTATGCGACACTGGGCATCGACATCGACCTTTATACGCCCATCTTCGCCATCAGCCGCATCGCCGGCTGGGCCGCTCACATCATCGAGCAGCTCGACGACAACCGCCTCATCCGTCCCCGCGCCGAGTACATCGGACCGCCCTATCCCGCGCCCTACATCCCCATGGGCGAGCGCGGATAGGGAAGAAAAATCTGTGGCCCCAAACCCCTGCTCGCATCCAATGCGTAGGCAGGTGCGGAATGGCAATCAGTCAAATCACAGTCCAGCGGTTGAGCTTGGTTTCTTCCAAACCGTTCACGGAGGTCGTTGCAGTCATCGAGGCGGCGGTTGGGCATCCCGATATGCGCGAGTTCGGACAGAATATAAACGCGGCCAGAACCTGGCATGAACTCGAACAGGTAGTTCAAAGCGCGATTGGGCCTTCGGGGTTCATGGAGTTCACGCGATTCAACCTCGGTCAGATTCTTGAAAAGGAACAGGGTGCGGATGCGCCCAAGATTCTTCGCCTTGTAGTGGGCAATCCGCTCATTATGAAGCAGATGGCGGAGCGCGTCCCTGACGCCGGGTCCTATGCGCCAGTAACGATTCTCGTCGATGAGCGCGCTGACGGCGTTCATCTTTCTTACGATTCGATGGCCAGCTTTCTGGCTTCCTATGGGAATCTTGCAGCACTGGAAGTCGCCCGAAGCCTGGACATAAAAGTTGAAGCCTTGCTCAGGGCGGCAGCGTACTGAGTACGAATGCTAATAGCAAGCTGCTACTGCCGTGCCTTCCACAGCAGATACAACCCCCACGCCGACAGCGTGCCGTTGTCGCGGATCGTGCCGTTCAGCATCATCTCCTCGAACTCTTCCACGGCCAAGGAGCGGACGACCAGATCGTGCTCCTCGGCATCAGGAGCCTTCTCACTCTCGGTCAACCCGGTGGCAAGATACACGTGCTGCTTCTGCCGCGTGAAGCCATAGGCAATCCACAGCCATCCCAGGCAGGTCATCTTGGCGGCCAGCAGGCCGGTCTCCTCTTTAAGTTCGCCGCGCGCCAGCTCTTCGGGATCTTCGACTTCCATCTCCCAGCCGCCCTGCGGCAGTTCCAGCGCCCGCTCGCCGATGGTGTAGCGGAACTGCTCGACCAGCCAGACGCGCCCCTGGTCGATGGGCAGGATGATCGCCGCGTCCTCCTTCTCCACCACGCCGTAAATGCCCCGCTCGCCGTTGGAGCGCAGAATCTCGTCCTCGCGCAGCAGCATCCAGTGGTTGCGATAGACCTCGCGGCTACTGAGCGTGGTGATGGCGCGGGCTTCGGCGGCCTTCATGGAGTCTCCCTTGCGCTCTCGTCCCGCAGCCGGTACTTGCGCAGCCGCCCGATCAGCGAGGCTGGGCCGCTGACCGTCAGCCGCACAAGGTTGCCTTCGTACTCCCTGCTATGCACGACCATCCCCGCCTCAATCGCCGCCAGCACCGCTCCTTCCTGCTGCGGAACGCGCAATTCGGCGGTGAGTTGCGGGTCAGAGTGCAACGCGTGATCAATCGCCGCCAGCAGCGCATCCATCCCTTCGCCGGTGCGCGCCGAAACAGCCACCTCGGCTCCAGCCTTACTCCGCTCCAGCAGTCCCGCGCGCTCGTGCTCGTTGAGCAGGTCGATCTTGTTCAGCACCTCGATGCGCGGCTTGGCCAGGCAATCCAGTTCGCCCAGAACGCGCTCGACCTGCGTCTTCTGCTCCTCGCCATACGTCGAATTCGCATCGCGAATGTGCAGCAGCACCTCGGCCTGCGCCACCTCTTCCAGCGTGGCGCGAAAGCTGGTCACCAGCGTGTGCGGCAGGTTGCGAATGAAGCCGACAGTGTCCGACAGCAGCACCTTGCGGCGGCTGGGAAGTTCGATGGCTCGTAGCTTCGGGTCCAGCGTCGCAAACATCTTGGGCGACTGCAAGACCTGTGCACCGGTCAACTGGTTGAAGAGCGTGCTTTTGCCGGCGTTGGTGTAGCCGACCAGCGCCACCGTGGGCACCGGGACCGACTCGCGGCGCTGCCGTTGCTGCTTGCGTACCCTGCGCACCGCGTCCAGTTCCAGCTTCAAATGGTCGATGCGGCGCTGAATCTGGCGGCGATCGGTCTCCAGCTTGGTTTCGCCCGGTCCACGCGTGCCGATGCCGCCGCCCAACTGCGACATGGCCTTGCCTTTGCCACTGAGCCGCGGCAGCAGGTAGTCCAACTGCGCCAGTTCCACCTGCAACTGCCCTTCGCTTGTGCGGGCGTGGCGGGCAAAAATGTCCAGAATCAACTGCGTGCGGTCCAGCACGCGGCAGGGCAGCGCGGCCTCCAGATTGCGCAGTTGTGTCGGCGAAAGGTCGTGGTCGAAGAGCACCAGATCGGCCTCGGTGGAGGCGGCGACGCCGCGAATCTCCTCGACCTTGCCGGAGCCGATCAGCGTGGCCGGGTCAGGGCGCGCGCGGCGCTGCATGATCTCGGCCACCACCACGCCGCCGGCGCTCGCCACCAGTTCGCGAAACTCGGCGAGGGATTCTTCCGCGTCCAGTTCCGTGGAGGAACGCGCCAGAGCCGCTCTGCCCGGCGAAATCTCTGTAAATGGAAGATCGGCGGACCCCGGCGCATCCGCAGAATCAGCGCCGTCCGGTTCCGCGCACACTACCGCCTGCCGCGCGCCCGTCTGGGCTGCGCGGTTGCCGCGAGAGCGGACTCCAAGGTCCACTCCCACCAGGACTGCTCGCTCAGCAACTCCTCCGGAGCCGCCGGTCCGGCTCGCCTCGCCGGCCAACCGGGAGCGCATCGGGCCTGCTATCGCGGCTCCCCTATCGAGGTCGGCGAGGCCACTGGTATCGGACCAGGAGCGCTCGCCGCCGGGCGGAACTCGCTGTGCATCACGCCGCGGTTGCTCACCACGGTCGAAATGGCGTGCTTGAAGATCAACTGCTCCTGGCTGTTGTTCTCCAGAAGCACGGAATACTTGTCGAAGGAGCGGATCTTTCCCGTCAGTTTGACGCCGCTCACCAGATAAACCGTAATGGGGGTTTTGTCCTTGCGGACCGTGTTCAGGAACGTGTCCTGAATGTTTTGTGCCGGCTTGTTCTCCATGTGCCGATCTCCTGCCTTCTACGTGGGGGGGTGGACGCAATTTTGAATAGCGTACTAATACAAATCGGCGGAAGCGGCGCCGGAAGCCCCGGAACCGCCCATTCCCGCAATGGCTCAACAATATATGGCTTCACTCACCTTTTCAACCCCGTTTTTCCTCAATCTTGTTTTCCGGGCCGTTTTTCAGCACATCCAAACCATATCCGTGCCCCATCCTGGCAATTTTTTTCTGGCGCAAGGGTGGGAAACCACGAACCTCAACCGTCCTGTTGATGACGAGCAGCAGACGGTGGTCAGCGCGATCACCGAGTTCCTGACTTGAGCGTAGATGAATCCTTGATCCCTGACCCCTGACCCCTGACCCCTGATCTCTGTCTACTGCTGCTGCTGCATCTGCTGCAAATCGATAAAGGGAATGACCGGCGCGGGGGGCTGCTGGGCGCGCTCCACCAGGACACTCCAGTCTTCCGGAATAGGCAGCGAGCGGTCGAGGGCGGGCGGCTCGGCGCTGGCCTCTACGTGTACCGCAACATATAACTCGCTCTCCGTATTGCCGCGGAAAATGCCGTGTGTCGGCGGGACATCGGCGTAGTCTCGGCCCACGGCGGTGCGGATGTGGCGATGCTGGGCGACTAAGTTATTGGTGGGATCGAAGCCCACCCACCCCAACCCCGGCAGCAGCACATCGACCCAGGCGTGGGTGGCGTCCGGCGTGGAGCGGTCGTGGTCCTCGCTGGCGCGGTAAAGATAGCCGGAGACATAGCGGGCGGGGATTTTCACGCGGCGCAGCAGGGCGATCATCGTGTGGGCAAAGTCCTGGCAGACGCCCTTGCCGCTGACAATGGCCTCGTCGATGGGCGAGTCGACGCGGGTGGAGCGCGGCTCATAATCAAAGTAATTGAAGAGGCGCTGATTCAGTTCCTGAACTAACATCAGAGGATCATCGCGGCGGCTAACTTCCATCTGTTTCGCAAGCAGGGTGAGCGCGGGAGTTTCGACGGCAAAGGTGGAAGGAAGCAGCATCTCCCAGTAATCGCCGGACTCGATCAGATCGTCCAGAGCGCCCCATGCGTCGGGCGAGAGTGCGCTGGGCACATCGGGCAGCGCCTGCTGCTCAATGACCGACTCGGCGACGATGACCAGTTGATTATGCTCGCCGGGAATATCGAAGTGCTGCACCGTGTTGCCTTGATGGTCGCGATAACTGAAGACGCGGCAGCGGGGACTGACCGAGAGCGAAAAGTTGAGGCAGTGCTGGTTGGAGTCAGAGCGCGGATGCATGCGCGTTTCCATGATGCTCTCGCTGATGGGACGCGAGTAGCGGAAGCGCGTGAGGTGCCGGATAAAATAAAAGTTCATGGGCGGTCTCCTCTAACTGGCCAGCGCCGATTGAATCGAGTAATGCACATAGTAACGGTAGATCAGTTCGTGAATGCGCAGGCATTGCTCGCGGATGTTATGCAGAAAGGCCGAGGTGTCGCCGTAAAGAATCTCGTCAATGGTGGTGAAGTCGAGCATGGCGTGCAGCCGGCCAATGCCGGAAATCAGCTCAGCGGGCGGACGGCGGCCGCCGGTGCGCTGAATCGACTCGATCACATCGCGCATACTGTCCACGCAGTAGCGGATGGCGTGGGGAAAGTCGCGGTTGAGCAGCAGAAACTCCAGAATGCGAGCGGGAGACACATCGGCCGTGTAGACCTGGCAATAGGCTTCAAAAGAAGTGCAGCAGCGCAGCAGGCCGACTAACTCAAGATACTGATAACCTTCGTGCTCGCGCTCCTGCGGATGAAATAGATCGGGTTGATAAACCTCCAGCAGCGTGGCCGTGGCATAGGCGCGTTCCAGATAGCGTCCCAGGCGGATGAACTGCCAGCCCTGGCCATGAATCATCGTGGTGTTGCTGACGCCCATGAAAAGATGAATGCCGTCGATAATGGAGGCCAGCGCATCGTTGATGCTGGAGCTGAATTGCGCCTCCGCCTGCGGCGAATGAATTTGATGATAGAGCCTGTTGAGGCGCTGCCACTGCTCGCTGGAGATTTCCTCGCGCACCTGGCGGGCATTCTCGCGCGCGCCGTTGACGCAGAAGGTCACCGCGGCGTGGTTGAGGTTATCGAAGACCAGCTTATAAGCCATTGCCTCCAGATTGCCATTCCATTCCAGCCCAGCCGGCTTGCCGAGCGAGGCTACCAGCCGCTGCCAGCGCTCCCTTGCGCTCGCTCCGCCGGTATCCAGCATCAGGCCCATGGTTACGTCGAGCTGACGCACGGTATTCTCGGCCCGCTCCAGGTAGCGGCTCATCCAATATAAGCTGTCGGCAACGCGAGATAGCATCGTCTAACTCCTCCTGAAACTTACTCCAGCACCCAGGTATCTTTGCTGCCGCCGCCCTGCGAGGAGTTGACCACCAGCGAGCCTTTTTCCAGAGCCACGCGGGTCAGCCCGCCGGGCACAATGTTCACCTTGTCGCCGAAGAGGATGTAAGGCCGCAGGTCCACGTGGCGCGGTTCAAGAGAGTTGCCGATCAGGCAGGGAGCGCGCGAGAAATCCAGCGTCGGCTGAGCAATGTAATTGCGCGGATTGGCTTCGATCAGGCGGCCGAACTGTTCGCGCTGCGCGGCCGTCGAGTGCGGGCCGATCAGCATTCCGTAGCCGCCGCTCTCGCCCACAGCCTTCACGACTAACTTGTCCAGATTGGCCAGCACGTGCTGGCGCTCCTTCTCTTCGCTCAAAATGTAGGTCTCGACATTGGGCAGAATCGGATCTTCGTCGAGATAGTAGCGGATCATCCTGGGCACATACGCATAAACTGCCTTGTCGTCGGCCAGGCCGGTGCCGAAGGCATTGGTCACTGTAACATTGCCGGCGCGATAGGCATTGAAAAGCCCGGCGCATCCCAGCGAAGAATCGGGGCGAAAAACCAGCGGATCGCTGAAGTCGTCGTCCACGCGGCGATAGATCACGTCCACGCGCTTTAGTCCGTCGGTGGTGCGCATATAGACGATATTGTCGTGCGTGACCAGATCGCGGCCCTCGACCAGGTCAACGCCCATCTGGCGGGCCAGATAGGTGTGCTCGAAGTAAGCCGAGTTAAAGACTCCCGGCGTCAGCAGCACGATATTCGGCTCCGGGCGGCCTTCGGGGGCCAGCGAGCGCAAGGTGGATAAAAGCAATTGCGGGTAGTGCTCGATGGGCCGCACGCCATAACTCGAAAAGAGCTGCGGAAAGGTGCGTTTCATCACCCGCCGGTTGCTGAGCATATAACTCACCCCGGAGGGCACGCGCAGATTGTCTTCAAGCACCACAAACTCGCCGGTATTCAGCCGCAGCAGGTCGGAGCCGACGACGGAGATGTAAACGTTGCGCGGCACCTGCAAGCCGCGCATCTGGCGGCGATAATGCTTGCAACTGTATACCAGCTCGCGGGGAATAACTTTATCGGCGAGAATCTTTGCGTCCGAGTACACATCACGCAAAAACAGATTCAGCGCGGTAATGCGCTGTGTGAGTCCGCGCTCGATGCGCTCCCACTCGCTGGCCGTAATCAGCCGTGGCAGCAGGTCATAGGGGAAGATGCGCTCGGTGCCCTCGTCGCGCCCGTAGACGGTGAAGGTAATGCCCTGGGTAAGAAACGACAGGTCGGCCGACTGCTTGCGCCGCTGCAATTCTTCGGGAGGCAGGCTGGCAAGCGTTTCGGCCAGGGCCCGGTAATGGGCGCGCACGTCGCCGTCCCGCTGGCGCATCTCGTCGAATGCCTGATCGAGCGGATACTCTCCGAAGAGCGTGTCCAATGGCAATGATGAAGCAGCGCCCATGAGATCTTGCAGCTTTCCTTACCGCGGATTCAGGGCATCGGCGACAAGGCTGCCTTGACCCTGTTCTCTAGCTTTAACAGGCGAGGCATAAAGGAGTTATGAGGAAACGGGAAACCGGGCAAACGGATGGAATCCCAGGTCTCAATATCAAGATATGGGATTCCATTTTGTAGCGAAATAAGCCGCCTCAGTTGCTGAAAAGCAGCATGCCGGCGGGCTTTTCTTCGCTTACCGTTTCGTCGGCGGTGATGGGGCGATAAAAGAGCTGGTCGATTTCGAGGTAGACCTCGAGGAAGGCCGGGCGCTCGGAGATCTTTCCGGCGATCAGGGCTTCGCTCAACGGGTCCTCAATGTAGCGTTGCAGAGCGCGGCGCAGGGGGCGCGCGCCGTAGCTGCGGTCAATGAGGGTCTTGTCCAAAATCCACTTCTTGGCTTCCTCGGTGACCGAGATGGTGATCGACTTCTGCGCCAGGTTGGCGTTCAACTGCTGGACCATCAACTCGACGATCTGGAGCAGGTCCGCGTCGGAGAGCGCCTGGAAGATGATCACTTCGTCGAGGCGGTTGAGGAACTCGGGGTTGAAGGTCTTCTTCACCTCGCTCTTGACCAGCTCCTCAATCTTGTCGCTGACCAGCTCTTCGCGGTCGCTGGCGAAGCCTAGGCCCTGCTTCTTTTGCAGGTGGCGCGCGCCGATATTCGAGGTCATGATGATGATCACGTTCTTGAAATCGACGGTGTTGCCCAGGCCGTCGGTCAACTGGCCGTCCTCAAAGACCTGCAACAAAATGTTGAAGACATCGGGGTGGGCCTTCTCGATTTCGTCGAGCAGGACGACCGAATACGGCGACCGCTTGACTCGCTCGGTGAGCTGGCCACCCTCCTCGTAGCCGACGTAGCCCGGAGGCGAGCCGATCAGCTTGGAGACGGAGTGCTTCTCCATGAACTCGGACATATCGAAGCGGATGAGCGCCTTGTCCGACCCGAATAAAAAGTGAGCCAGTGTCCGGGCCATCTCGGTTTTGCCGACGCCTGTAGGCCCGAGGAACAAGAAACTACCAATTGGCCGTGACGGCGACTTGAGGCCGGCCCGTGAGCGGCGAATGGCGCGCGCCAAAGCCGAAATGGCTTTCTCCTGGCTGATGACCCGTTTGTGCAGCTCTTCTTCGACGCGCAGGAGTTTTTGCGTTTCTTCTTCTTTAATGCTGGTGATGGGCACGCCGGTCCAACGGCTGACCACGTCTTCGATGTCCTCGCGGCTGACGATGCCCGCGGCGGAGTCGTCGAGGTGGTACTTGTCGCGCAGGCCGCGCAGGCTTTCGCGCTCCTTCCGCTCTTCGTCGGAGTAGAAGCGGGCCTTCTCGAATTCGTGGTTGGCGATGGCCGAATCCATCCTGTGCACGATGAACTTGATGCGCTTCTGGACCTCGGTGATCTCCTCGGGCAGCGAGGTTTGGCGCAGCTTGACGCGCGCGCCGGCCTCGTCGATCAGGTCGATGGCCTTGTCGGGCAGGAAGCGGTCCGGGATGTAGCGATTGGAGTGCGAGACGGCAAACTCGACGGCGGCATCGGTGTAACTGACCGCGTGGAATTTTTCGTAGCGGTCCTTGATGCCGTGGATGATCTTGATGGCGTCGGCCTCATTGGGCGGCGGTACCTTGACGGCCTGGAAGCGGCGCTCCAGCGAGCGGTCCTTCTCGATGGATTTGCGGTACTCGCCGGGGGTGGTGGCGCCGATGCACTGAATCTCTCCGCGGCTCAGCGCCGGCTTGAGGATGTTGGCCGCGTCCAGCGAGCCCTCGGCGGAACCCGCGCCGACCAGGGTGTGCAGCTCGTCGATGAAGATGATGGAGTTCTGGTTTTCCATCAGCTCTTTCATGATGGTTTTGAGGCGCTCCTCGAACTGGCCGCGGTACTTGGTTCCGGCGACGATGAGCGAGAGATCCAGGCCCAGCACGCGCTTTTCGGCGAGGAAGCTGGGCACTTCGCCGTCAGCGATGCGCTGCGCGAGACCCTCAACGATGGCCGTCTTGCCGACGCCCGGTTCGCCGATGAGAACGGGATTGTTTTTAGTGCGGCGGCAGAGGATCTGGATGACGCGCTCCAGTTCGCCGTCGCGGCCGACGAGGGGATCAAGCTGGCCGTCCATCGCCGCCTGGGTGAGGTCGCGGCTGAACTCGGCCAGCAGGCTGCTCTCGCGCTGGCGCTGCTGCTGCGGTTGAACCTTTTCTTGCGTGACGCGGCCCAGCTCTTCGCGAATCTGCGCCAGCTTCAGGCCGCGCTCCTGCAAAATCTCCGAGGCGAAGCACTTTTCCTCGCGTAGCAGGCCGAGCAATAAATGCTCCGTCCCGATGTGCTTGTGCCCCAGCCGTTCGGCCTCTTCCGCCGCATAGGCCAGCACCCGCTTGCACTCGTTGGAGAGCGGCAGGTCCACGCTTGTCGAAACCTTTTCGCGGATGGTGGTGTGCGTCTCGATCTGCTTGCGAATCGACTCCACCGAGGCGTGCGAGCGCAGGAAGCGGTTGGTAAGCGCCTTGTCCTCGCGCAGTAGGCCCAGCAGCAGGTGCTCGGTCTCGATGTAAGGCGAGCCGAACTGGCTGGCCTCGTACCGCGCAAAGAAGATCACGCGCCGCGCCTTTTCCGTATAGCGTTCAAACATAGCGGACCCCCTGATACTGGCTATCGGCGGGAGCAGCCGTCCGCTTCACTTGCCGGCTTCAGCCCAACCCGCGCGCCCCGTTTAAACTTCGCCGCCGAGGCTCAATTTGGCCCTGAACTGCCCTTTTGGATGGCTCCCAGGCGATCTTACATCCATTTTTCTCCGGCGCTGATGCCGCCAAAAAGAGAGTTCCATCCTGCCCGTTTTCAGCCGGAAAGGAATGAAAACCGCATCCTCTTCCAGCCTGCTTCCTTCATTAGACTCAACAACCGCCCGCAAAGGCGTAATTTTTTAGTCAAATCTTTCCGGCATTTCAATCTGTTAATGGAGTATACGCGGCCAGCCTGCCACTCTCCAGGCGCAAAATGCGGCTACAGCGCGCGGCTAGCTCCATATTGTGCGTCACCAGAATCGAAGTGAGGCCGTGCGTCGCGTGCAGCCGTTCAATCAGGTCGAAGACACGGCCGGCGGTGGTCTCGTCCAGGTCGCCGGTGGGTTCGTCGGCCAGCAGCAGCCGGGGATTGTTGACCAGCGCGCGGGCCAGCGCCACACGCTGCTGCTCGCCGCCGCTCAACTCGCCGGGGCGATGGTCGCCGCGATCCTCCAGGCCCACCTCGCCGAGCCACTTTGCCGCCGCCGCGAGCGCCTCGGATTTACGCAGGCCGCGAGCCAACAGAGGCATGGCAACGTTTTCCAAGGCCGTGAACTCCGGCAGCAGGTAATGAAACTGCCAGACGTAGCCGATCTCGCGATTGCGAAAGGCGGCGCCCTCGCGCGGCGAAAGCTGGGCCACGTTGACCGCGGCGCAGGTGACCGTTCCGGCGGTGGGTGCATCCAGCGCTCCCAGAATATGCAGCAGCGTGCTCTTGCCCGCGCCCGATTGGCCAACGATGGCCACCATCTCGCCGGGCTGGACTTCAAGGTTCAGGCCGCGAAAGAGGGTGAGCGAGCCGCGCGCGGTGGTATAGGTCTTTTCGAGATTCTGAAGCTGAATGATGGGGGCTTGAACGGCTTGCGGGCGCGGTTCCTCGGCCCGCGCGGAGCGGGTGGTCTGGGGCGTGGCCGCTGGAGAAGTTTGGGTCATCCGGTTGCAGTTAGTTTACCGTGCCGGGGTGTGAATCCGCGCCGGATGGGGTTCCAATGGTAATGGCGGGTGCTTTGATTTGGATGCATGGAATGAGGTTCCAACTTTTTCCAGCCGTTTTCAGAGTGACAAAACGCGCGAAAAAGTCTATGCGTCAAAGTAGAGATATTTTTGCAAAAAATTGGCCAGAATTGGAGGAATCGCCGCAGATATATGCGTAGTTTCTTCGCTGCGGATTGAACGAAGTACAACAGCAGGTCCTTCGACTCCCTACGCCTTCGACAAGCTCAGGGTCCGGTCGCTCCCTATAAACGGGGCCGGGCGAAGTTCGAGGTATCCCACCCTAGCCGGAATAACAAGGACGCAGCGAGGGTAGGGCGCCCAGATTTGTGGAAATTCCGGTCCGGTTCATTGCAGTCGTAAACCGCCGCTTCAGTACGCGATCTTATGGGCCGAGGCGATCCAGGCGGCAAAGCTGGCCCAGGCTTCCTCGCCGAGCAGTTGCGTGGCGGGGAGGAGCTTGCGCTCGGCTGGGTTTTTGCGCAGCTCATCGTAGAGGAACGCGTCGTCAAAGCCGGCGCGGGCAGCGTCTTCGGCGCTGGCGCCATAAAAAACGGCGTCCATGCGCGCCCAGTGCGCCGCGGCCAGGCACATGGGGCAGGGTTGGCAACTGGAATAAAGCCGGCAGCCGGCCAGCGTGAACGTGCCCAGAGCCTTGGCGGCCGCGCGGATGGCGTTCACTTCGGCGTGGGCCGTGGGGTCGTTGGCCACGGTGACCGTGTTCACGCCCCCGGCGACGATGCGGCCGTCGCGCACAATCACCGCGCCAAAGGGTCCGCCCGCGCCGCTTTCGACGTTGCGCGTCGCCAGCGCGATGGCTCGGCGCAGAAACTCAGGATTTGCCGGAACCTGCATGGATTCATGGTACGGCAATGGGTCAGAGAATCGTGAACAGCCGTGAGGCGGCAGAACGAATTTCATACCAATTCAAGGCAGCGAGATTAAACTGGGAGAGTTATGGACCCATTGCCGAAGGAAAAAATAGGGCATTCCGATCACTGGTCTCCTGCCGTGCTTTTGGAGCGGGCCACGACGCTGCGCAAATTGGCCCGGCAGGGGGACGGCGCGGCCAGCGAGACGCTGCGGGAGTATCCGGGGCATTGCGCGATGCTGCTCTTTCGCAGCCGCGACGGCGCGGCCGAGGTGCATGAGAACTTCGCCGACGTTTTCTACGTGCTCGACGGCCACGCAACGCTGGTGACAAGCGGCGCGGTGGCGGGCGCGGCCAGCATAGGGCCGGGAGAGATTCGCGGCTCGTCGGTCGAGGGCGGCAGAAGGCAGGAGCTGAGGGCGGGCGATGTGGCGCACGTCCCGGCGGGCTTGCCCCATCAGATGCTGCTCCGGGGTGAGCAGACGCTCACCTGCCTGGTGATGAAGGTGCGGGAGACGCCGTAACACTCATTCGGGTTCCAGATTTATCGATAGACTTCGCGCCGGTTGCCGACGCGCACAATCAGAATGCGAACCAGCTTGTCTTCGATGCTGGCGATGATTCGGTAGTCGCCGACTCGGTACTTCCAGAGTTCGCCGAACTCCGTGCCCTTGAGCGCTTCGCCGATGCTGCGCGGGTCCTCAAGCAAAGCGATGCGCTGGAAGATGAAGCGGTTGATGCGGCGCACAATCTGCTGATCAAGGCGGTTCAATTGACGATCAGCCTTGGGAGTCAGCTCAATCGACCAATTCATAGCGCTTCATCACTTCCTCAAGAGGAATCGTCTTCACGCGGCCTGCATGGATTTCGGCCAACTGCTGCTCGGCATCGTAGATGTCCTCAAGGTCGTCCAGATGTTCAAGAATTGCCTCGCGGGCGTAAAAACTCTTGGTCCTGCCGGTGGATTTAGCCAAGGCGTCCAGGCGTTTTTCAATCTCTTCGGGCAAGCGAATGGCGAGCATGGCGGGTCTCCTGCGGTGGTGCTATACAAGTATATCACTCTTCCTCAAGTGCGGGCGGCGCGCTTTTTGCCCGGCGGTTTCAGCGCCTTCAGCACGGCCGTGTTCTTCTTGATCAGAGCGCAGCGCTGCTCCACACAGGCGCGGCTGCGCAGCGGATCAGCCGGAGTATGCAGCACATAGTCGAGCAGCCTGGGAACCGTGCTCGTGGCCACGTGCAGCCGCGTGTCCGATGAGGCGTAATAAATCAGCACATCGCCATTCTTGCGCTCGATCCAGCCATTGCTGAAGACCACATTGGAGACGTCGCCGGCGCGCTCCGCGCCTTCGGGGGCGATAAAGTAACCGGCCGGCTTGTGCGTGACCACCCAGGGGCGCTCCAGTTCGCAAAGGAACATATAAAGCACGTAGCGCAGGCCGGCGGCTGTGTTACGCACGCCATGGGCCAGATGCAGCCAGCCTTGAGGAGTCTTGATCGGCGCGGGGCCGAGGCCGTTTTTTACCTCTTGAATGGTGTGGTACTCGCGGTTGTCGAGGATGATCTCCTCGTCGATCACGGCCTGCTCAATGCTCGGCGACAATCCCCAGCCGATGCCGCCGCCCTTGCCGGCCTGGATAAAGTCGTCCTGCGGGCGGGTGTAGAAGGCATACTTTCCATCGACAAACTCGGGGTGCAGCACCACGTTGCGCTGCTGCGCCGATTTGGACTGGAGATCAGCCAGCCGCTCCCAGGTTTTTAGATCCCTGGTGCGACTGACGCCGCACTGCGCCACCGCCGAGGAGGTCTCCCACTCCGGCGTTGCGGGGTCCTTGCGCTCGGTGCAGAAAAGGCCGTAGATCCAGCCGTCTTCATGCTTCACAAGCCGCATATCGTAAACATTTACATCCGGATCGGCGGTCTCCGGCATAAGTACCGGGTAATCCCAGAAGCGGAAGTGATCGATGCCATTGGGACTTTCGGCAACGGCGAAGAAGGATTTGCGGTCCGCGCCTTCCACCCGCGCGACTACCAGAAACTTGCCGTTGTGCAGGATCGCGCCGGCATTGAAGGCCGCATTGATTCCCATGCGCTCCATCAGAAAGGGATTGGTCTTCTGGTTGAGGTCGTAGCGCCAAGTTATCGGCGCGTGCGCGGCGGTCAGCACCGGAAACTCATAGCGGTCATAAATGCCGTTGCCGCCGGAGACCTTGCAGTTGCGCCTGGTAAGCAGGTTCTCCTGTTGCTTGAATAGGTTCTGAACGCTCTTCTTGAAAGCTGCCTGCATCATTTGCTTTCCTTGTGAAGAAGCCTGATTGAAATTCGCTGTGTGATTACAGGCTTAATTCTGAATGTGATCCGAGCCGGATGAGTTGCAATGTGGCTGAATCAGGTTTTTTGTATATCAGAACAAGATCGGGTCGAAGATGGCAGTCCCGATGATCTTCCCAATTCCCCATCAAAGCATGGTCGTGAAAGCTCTCCGCCAGCGGCTCGTCGTTCGCCAATACCCGCACGATCTCCACGAATTGATTCGCGAGTAAAGCCCGGTATTGGCCTTTGGACTCGCGTTTCAGATCGCGCTTGAAGGTCGAAGTTTGCCTAATTTCCCGCATCGAGTACCGCTTGCAGATCGTCGAGTGAGACGGATTCCAGTTTTCCTGAACGCGCTTCCTTCATGGCCGCGATGGTCTTCTTGTTCGGGATAAGCGGCTCGAATGGAAGCGCCTTATCGTGTGCAACACGCATCAACATCAGGCGCACGGCATCTGAAACAGTCAACCCTATCGATTCCAGAACCGTTGCTGCTTCTTCTTTGATCGCTCCGTCGATTCGGGTTTGCACCAGCGCGTTAGCGGCCATTTTTCCCCTCCAACCTGCATTACATTGTAATGCAGGCGCGCTAATGTTGTCCAGTCCCGCTCAATCTGCCTGCCGTTTTCAGCACGTCCAGCCGCTCCATCACTTCAAAACAGGCGCGGCTGTTGTGGTAGGGGCACTTCCACGGTCCAACTTTATCTTGCTTTGTATCGGGCACGCCATCCCGCGAGACGAGCCAGAACCATTCCCCATGCTCATGATCAACGATGTACTTATTGATGAAAGCCCAGCTTCGCTCAGCGGTAGTTAAAAAGTGCTTCTGGCCGGATAGCTCATAGGCATTCAGAAAGCCCACAACCGCCTCGGCCTGCGGCCACCAATGCTTGTTGCTGTCGATGATTCCTGTTGGGTCGGCCTCATAGAGCAGGCCGCCGTCGATGTCGAGGCCTTGCTCGTAGACCGCCTGCGCCATCTTCACGGCTGTCTCTCGCACGCGCTTCAATAACTCAAAATCGCCAAGGATCTCCGCGGCCTCGCAGAGCAGCCAGCTTCCCTCGATGTTATGGCCGAATGAGATTTTTTCCGTGCTCGGCCGCCAATGCTCATCAAAGAAAAGAATGAAATGATGAGTTACTGGATTGATAATATGACCGAGAAAGACTTCGATAAGTTCCCGAAGCCTGAGGCGGAGGGTCGCGTTTTCGTGGAAGCGCAGCAGTGTGGCATAGGCCTCCAGCAGATGGAGGTGTGTGTTCATGGACTTCTTCTCGTCCATATCCACATCGCTCAGGCGCTGATCCTGAGCCAGCGACCAATCCCGCTCGTAAGTCTCAAAGTAACCGCCATGCGCGGCATCGTGGCCCGCGGCTTCAATCTTCTCGACCAGGCGCAAGGCCCGCGCCAGAATCTCGGCGTCGCCGGTTGCGTGGTAATACTCGGCCAGTGCGTAGACGGTGAAGGCTTGTCCGTAAATGCGCTTCTTTGTGTCGAGGGGACGGCCCTCAAAATCGACCATCCAGTAGAAGCCGCCAAACTCAGCATCCCGGAAGAAGCGGATGAGATATTCATGCGCTCGGCGCGCTGTTTCAAGATACACCGGATCGCGATAAGTGCTATAAGCCTTCGAGAAGGTCCACAGAATGCGCGCGTTCAGGATCAATCCCTTGGCGGCGCGCGGATCAATGGTCAGGTCATTCGCGATCTGGCCGCGAAAGCCGCCGTACTCTTCGTCGATGGCGTGCCTGAGCCAGAAAGGAAGTATGTTGGAGCGTAACTCCGCTTCCGCCTTTTGCCATAACTCTAGCACTGGGATGCTCCCGATGAACGAAGCCAGTAGAGTTCGAGGTATCCCACCCTTTCCGCGAGAAGATGCGGAAAGGATGGGGCGCCCGTGATCTTAAACAATCCGATAAAAGAGCTACGTCAGAATACCCTTGATCGTAACTTCCTTCCTTCCGTCCGTGGGAGGAGTTACAACATTACCCTTGATCGGCGCGCCATCCACGGTGAGAGAGATCGCGTTACCCTCGCCGTGGCGCTCGATGGCGATTTTGTAAGTCACTCCGCGGAAGACGCGCGTCGCGGTGAAGCCGGGCCAGTTATGGGGAATCACCGGAGCGATCTCCAGCCCGTCGAGCGTGGTGCGGACACCCAGAATCCATTGCACGATGGCGTAGTAGTTCCATGCCGCCGTGCCGGTGAGCCATGAGTTTTTGGCCTCGCCAAAGGTGGGCGCGTCCTTGCCCGCGATCATCTGCGCGTAAACATAAGGCTCGCAGCGATGCAGGTCGCTGATCGCCTCGCGCGCCGAGGGGTTGATGCGGCTGTAGTAGTCGTGCGCCAGGTCGCCGTGGCCCAGGCGTGCTTCGCCGATCATGATCCAGGGATTGACGTGGCAGAAGATGCCCGCGTTCTCCTTGTATCCCGGCGGATAAGAGGAAATTTCGCCCATCTCGATGTAATAGTGGGTGTAAACCGGCTGCTGCACCACAATGCCGTGTTTGGTTGCCAGATGCTCTCCCACGGCGGCCAGGGCGCTGGCGGCCTTGCCGTCTTCCAGGCCAATGCCGGCCAGCGTGCAGTAGCCGTTGGACTCGATGAAAATCTTGCCTTCCGCGCACTCCTTCGAGCCGATCTTGCCGCCGAAGTCGTTGTAGGCTCTCAGGAACCACTCGCCGTCCCAGCCATGCTCCAGGATCACCGAGACCATCTTGTCCGCTTCGGCGAGATAGGATGCGGCTTCGGCTGCCAAAGAGCGGCGGCTGGCGATTGCGGCCAGTTCATGGCCGGCATGGACAAAGAGGCCGGCGATAAAGACCGACTCGGCTACCTTGCCGTCCTTGTTGGTGGTGGTCTGGAAGCTCTGGCCGGGAGTGTCGGAGAAGCAGTTCAGGTTGAGGCAGTCGTTCCAGTCGGCGCGGCCGATCAGCGGCAACCCGTGCGGTCCAAGGCGGCTCAGCGTGTAATTGAAGCTGCGCTGCAGGTGTTCGTAGAGCGGCTGCTCACTGCCGGGCTCATTGTCGTATTGGACCGGTTCGTCCAAAATGCTCCAGTCGCCCGTCTCCTTCAGATAGGCCGAGACGCCGATGATGAGCCAGTGCGGATCGTCGTTGAAGCCGCCGCCGATGTCGTTGTTGCCGCGCTTGGTGAGCGGCTGGTACTGGTGATAGGCGCCGCCGGTGGGCAGTTGCGTGGCGGCCAGATCAAGGATGCGCTCGCGGGCGCGCGCCGGGGCCATGTGCACAAAGCCGAGCAAATCCTGGTTGGAGTCGCGGAAGCCGAGGCCGCGCCCGATGCCGGATTCATAGAACGACGCCGAGCGCGACATGTTGAAGGTCGCCATGCACTGATAGGCGTTCCAGATATTGACCATGCGGTTGGTATGCACATCGGGCGTCGCGACCTGGAAGACGCCGAGCAGGCTCTCCCAGTACTGGCGCAGCCGCTCGAAGGCCGCGTCGGCAGCCTTGGGATCGAGGTATTTTGCAATGACCGGCTTGACCGTCTTCTTGTTGATGGTCTGCGTGCCGGGCGGGTCAAATTTCTCTGCTACCGGATTCTCATGGTAGCCGAGCAGGAAGACGATCTGCCGGGTCTCGCCGGGCTCAAGGTCGAGCTTGACCTGATGCGCGCCGATGGGCGACCAGCCGTGGGCGATGGAGTTGGTGAGCTGACCGGCTTGGACGGCGGCCGGCGAATCCCATCCCCGATAGCGGCCCAAAAAGGCCTCGCGCTGAGTATCAAAGCCGGCCAGAGGCTCGGAGCAAGCGAAGTAGGCAAAGTGATTGCGGCGCTCGCGGTACTCGGTCTTGTGATAGATCACGCCGTCCTCGACTTCCACCTGGCCGGTGTTGAAGTTGCGCTGGAAGTTGGTGGCGTCGTCCTGGGCGTCCCACAGGCAGAACTCGATCGAGGAGAAGGCGGAGATGGAGGCTTTGACGGCGCGCTTGTTGGTGACGGTGAGCTGCCAGATCTCCAGATTCTCGTCCAGGGGCACGAAGTAGCGGGTGTGGGCCTCAATGCCGGCGTACTCCGAGCCGATGGTGGTGTAGCCCATGCCGTGGCGGCAGGAGTAGTCCTTTAGGTCGTGGCGCGTGGGCTGCCAGGAGGGCGACCAGAACTCTTTGGATTCATCGTCGCGCAGGTAGACGTAGCGTCCGCCGAAGTCGAAGGGCACGTTATTGTAGCGATAGCGGGTGAGGCGGCGCAGGCGGGCATCGCGATAGAACGAGTAGCCTCCGGCGGTGTTGGAGATGATGCCAAAATACGCCTGACAGCCCAGGTAGTTGATCCACGGCAGGGGTGTATCTGGTTGCGTGATCACATATTCGCGGTTTTTATCATCGAAACTTCCGTACTTCATGGTGAGTGCTCCTTCAACCGCGGAGCCGCCGTCTGCCCGGCCCCCGGTCCTTAAAATCAGTTAAACGTTTTTCCAGAGCGATTTTCATTACCTTGGAAGACGAAAATGATTATACTTGACTCGGCGCCCAACCTGGATTTTTCGCGCATGAATGGGACGGGTCTGGTGCTGTGTCGGGTATCGTTGCCAGATTTTAGTCCGATGTGAGAAGATTCCCGAATTGAAATCACTTTTGGCGCAGCCGCGAGGCAATTCCGCAGAGAGGCCAAGTCTCTTGTTCACATCCTTGATTGCCGCGCGATGGTTGCCTGTCTCCGTGGTCTTGGTCGCCCTGATTTCTTTCCCTGCCGCGCCGGCTCTTGCCGCTTCCGGGGACGGAGCAACAGGCAAGGCCGCGGAATCCGCGCAGTTGGCCATCAAGGTGGACCAGGTGGGCTATCCGATAGATGGGCCAAAGGTTGCACTTGTCACTGCGCCCGCGACAGTCTTTGAACTGCGGCGCTCCAGCGACAATAAGGCGGTTTTTCACGGAAAGCTGGGGCCTGCCGAGGCCGACATCTACACCGGCGACCGGGTGCAGGCGGCGGATTTTTCCGCTCTGCGGAAGGCGGGACGCTACTACTTGGCGGTTCCCGGCGTGGGGCGCAGTTGGAACTTCGAGGTCGGCGCAAACGTCTTCGAGCACGCGTATTCCATAGCCATGCGCGGCTTTTACGGGCAGCGCTGCGGAACGGCGGTGGACATGGGCCCGGAGTTTCCCGGCTATGCGCACCCCGCCTGCCACCTGCATGGCGAGTTTCACTCCAGTTCGGGCGCCAGTGGAGAGCGAAACAATATCGGCGGCTGGCACGACGCGGGCGATTACGGCCGCTATATGGTCACCTCCGGCATTAGCGCCGGAACGCTGCTGTGGACCTGGGAGATCTACGGCGAGAAGATCAAGAATATCTCGCTCAATATTCCCGAGTCGGGCAACGGCACGCCGGATATTTTGAATGAGGCGCGCTGGGGCTTGGAGTGGATGCTGAAGATGCAGGACAAGGACGGCGGAGCCTGGCAGAAGCAGACCAGCGCCGGCTTTCCCGGCTTTATCGCCCCGGAGGCGGATACCGAGCCCAGCAAGGTGATCGGCACGGGCGCGGCGCCGTACAAGAGCACCTGCGCGACAGCGGACCTGGCGGCTGTGGCGGCCATCGCGGCGCGGGTTTACCAGCCCTATGACGCGCGGTTTGCCGCGCAAGCTCTGCAAGCGGCGCGGCGCGCCTGGGCGTGGACCGAGAAGTATCCCAATGTCACATTCGAGAATCCGCCGGGCATCAGCACCGGATCCTATGCCGACGCCAACTGCCAGGACGAGCGCCTGTGGGCGGCGGCGGAGCTTTGGCGCACCACCGGCGAGGCGTCCTATCAGAACTTTTTCCTGGCGAGTTATGCCGCCTTTCTTCCCGGCCTGGATTCTCCGCCCACGGCAACCTGGACCGATGTGGGGCAGATGGGGCTGTGGAGTTATGCGCTTTCTCCGCGCCAGGGCGCGGATGCCAAGGCGGTCGCGGCGATCCGCGAGCGCACCCTTGCGGCGGCGCGCGCGATTGTCGAGCGCACTCGACGCAATCCCTACCATGTCAGCCTGAAAGCCACGGATTATGTTTGGGGTTCCAATGGCGTCGCGGCCGCTTACGGCATGACTCTTTTGATGGCCGATGTTATGCGTCCGGATAAGTCGGACAAGGAGTTTGCGGATGCGGCGCGGGATGACCTGCATTATCTTCTGGGGCGCAACGCGTTTTCGCTTTCGTGGGTGACGCAGGTCGGGGAACACCCCTACCTGCACCCGCATCACCGGCCCAGCGCGGCGCGTCCAGCGACGCCCCCCTGGCCGGGGCTGCTCTCCGGCGGCCCGAACAAGGACCGCGAAGACCAGGTGCTGGCGGCGCTGCCGAAGGATTTGCCCCCAGCCAAGGTCTATGCCGATGAATGGGCATCGTACGCGAGCAATGAGATTTGCATTAATTGGCAGGCATCGCTGGTCTTCCTGCTGGCCGGCGAAATGAAATAATGGGCCGCCGGAAGTTATCCGGGAGTTTATTGCTCCGGCGGGGCATCATCAAGCCGGCTTGGTCCGGCGGATAGGTTATACTGCATCTTTCGCGGAGAGCGGAGATAAGATGCCCACGGGCATTAAGGAGTCGTATGCTGCAACTTCACTTCATTGACATCGCCATCATCGTGGCCTACCTGCTGAGCACGGTATTCATAGGCTACTGGGTCTCAAAACGCGCATCGCACAGCATGCAGAATTACTTTCTCGGCGGCAATGCCATGCCCTGGTATATGCTGGGCATCTCCAACGCCTCGGGAATGTTTGATATCAGCGGCACCATGCTGCTGGTCTCCTGGATGTTTGTCTACGGCCTGAAGAGCGTATGGATTCCCTGGCTCTGGCCGACCTTCAACCAGATCTTTCTGATGGTCTATCTCTCCGCATGGCTGCGCCGCTCCAAAGTGATGACTGGCGCGGAGTGGATCAAGACGCGCTTCGGCACCGGGATGGGCGCGCAATTCTCGCACATGATCGTTGTAATTTACGCCTTTGTCAGCATCATCGGGTTCTTCAGCTACGCCTTCAAGGGCATCGGCAAGTTTGCCCAGACCTTTCTGCCCTGGCATCTTTCCGCCAATGAATACGCGCTGATTCTTATTGCCATTACCGCTATCTACGTGATCAAGGGCGGCATGATCAGTGTGGTTATCACCGAGGTTGTGCAGTTCTTCATTCTGTCGATCGCATCCTTTGCCGTGGGCATCATCGCCATGCGCAAGGTGGCGCCGGAGATGCTGCACCGTGTGGTGCCCGCCGGCTGGGACAATATCTTCTTCGGATGGCATTTAGGCCTGGACTGGAGCACGCTGCTTCCCGCCGCCGCCGAGAAGATTCATCAGGACGGCTATGGCCTCTTCGGCTTCTTCGTGATCATGCTGCTCTTCAAGGGCATTCCGATCTCGGGAGCAGGACCGGCGCCGAACTACGATATGCAGCGCGTGCTTTCTGCCAAGAATCCGCGCGAGGCCTCGATGATGAGCGCCTGGGTGAACATCGTGCTCACTCCTCCGCGCTACTTTCTCGTCATCGGGCTCACGGTGCTGGCCGCCGCCTTCTATGGCCCCAACCTTCGCGCCATGGGAACCAACATGGACTTCGAGCTGGTACTGCCATACGCGCTGGGGCGCTTTGTCCCGGTCGGCCTGCTGGGCTTTTTGATCGCCGGCCTGCTGGCGGCTTTCATGTCGAACTTCGCGGCCACCGTCAATGCCGCCCCTCCGTATTTTGTCAATGACATCTACAAGCGCTTCATCAACCCCAACGCCTCGCCCAAGACGTATGTCCGCCTGAGTTATCTGGCCTCCTTTGCGGTGGTGGTGATCGGCGTCCTCATCGGGTGGAACGTGGACTCAGTCAACTCGGTGGTGGTTTGGATCGTCTCCGGATTGTGGGGCGGCTACATGGCGTCCAATGTTCTGAAGTGGTACTGGTGGCGATTCAACGGCTGGGGCTATTTCTGGGGCATGGTCACAGGCATTGCCGCCGCGCTGGCGATGCCGAGAATCGTTCCCCTTCTGCCGGCCGTGCAGCACCTTCTGGACACCTATTCGATCAACATGGAAGTCGTGATCATCTTCCCGCTGGTGGCGGGAATCTCGCTGATCGGCTGTCTGCTTGGCACTTATCTTACCAAGCCGGAGGACGACGCCGTGCTCATGGACTTCTATCGCCGCGTGCGCCCGTGGGGTTTCTGGGGGCCGGTGTTGAAGAAGGTCCTGGCCGAAGATCCCGGCTTCCAGCGCAACACGGACTTCTTCCGCGATATGTTCAATATCGCCGTGGGCATTGTCTGGCAGATGGCCCTGGTGGCGCTGCCCTTGTACATCGTGATTCAGGAGTTCGACCGTGCCGCTATAGCCCTGGCCGTGATTCTGATTACCTCGCTGATTCTCAAGTTCACCTGGTACGACCATTTGAACGAGCGCGAGATGGAGACCGACAAGGAAGCCGCATTGACACGCGACTGAGCTTCTAGCTAGAAGCTGTAGCATACAGACCGCGGCACCTGCCAGAAAGGCTTGGTACGTTGGAGAACCGCTCCAGAACTGCTGTTGTACTCGATCAGCGTGATAGCCACAGGGCAGGCGTGCTGGTCGAGCGCATCTCCTATCATGGATGGCCGGATTGCTATCTGCTCTCGAACGGACGCGTGGAAGCCGTCGTCGTGCCCGCCATTGGCCGCGTGATGCAGTTACGCCTGGCGGGTAAGGCGGACGGCGCCTTCTGGGAGAATCGGGCATTGGACGGCCTGGTGCATGGCCTGGCGGCGGACGAATGGATCAATTTTGGCGGAGACAAGTGCTGGCCCGCTCCGCAATCCGCATGGTTCCGGCAGCAGGGCCGGGAGTGGCCGCCGCCCGTGGCCTTCGATTCGCGATCCGCGCAGGCCGCGGTCACCGAATTCGGCGTGACGCTGACCTCGCCCGTCGATCCCGGTTTCGGCATCCAGATGGTGCGCCATGTGGCATTAGACACCGAGCAACCCATCCTGCGCATCCGGACCATATATAGCAAGCTCTTTGGCCGTGCTCTTCGGGTGGGCATCTGGACCATCACCCAATTGCGGGATCCGAAGCGCGTTGCCGTCCTCCTCGCGGAAAACTCGAACTTTCCGGACGGCTATCTGCGTTTGCTCGCGGTCCAGCCGGCGGAGTTGAAGATCGAAGGGCGGCTGCTGTGGCTCGGACGCCACACAAGCGAGCAGGTCAAGATCGGCACGGATGGCGGCAGCATGGTTTGGGTGGGAGCCAGTTGCGTGCTGCGCATTGACGCGGAGGCCGGGCCGGGAGAGTACCCCGACGGCGGATGCGTCACCGAGGTCTACACCAATCCCGACCCTCTTCCGTACGTCGAATTGGAGGCTTTGGGGCCTTTGCAGGCCATCAACGTCGGCGACCGGACCGAACGGACCACGGCGTACACGCTGACGTCGCGGTCAACTTCCGATCCGGAAGAAGAAGCGCGAAAAATGCTCAGTTCCCTGTGAAAAACGCCCTGAATCGAGCCACGAAGAGATGTCTATCTTATTGAAATAATTGATTTTATGAAAAACATTATATTTTTTTTACTTGCGCGTGAAATCACACTTGACAACGGGATGCTGATTGGCGTGTAATAGCTCCCGGCTCGCGAGAAGCGGTTTTTCTCGACGTGTGCTTAATCGTTTGATTGCTGTAATTCAAGCGTTTAAGCGGAAAGTTCCAAAATGCGGAGAAAGGCGATTTTTCCCCTTCCATTTAACGGAGAAAATCGCAGCTTTCCGGCGTCATTGCGAGAGTCTTTCAGAGCGGGCCTGAGAGTCGTGAAACGGCGTTTTGTGATTCATTTTTTAACGGCTTCATTCCAGATCGCAGATGGAGCACTGTACGATGTACGCAATTCCAACTGAAAACAAACTTGAAAAGGAAGGTCACATGAGACAAGCGAGATACAGGTTCCTTCTGTTGCCGCTGATTTTCGTCCTGGCTTGCGTGGGAGCATTTGCGCAGGCCAATTCCGATCTCACCGGCATCATCACAGACCAGACGGGAGCCGTCGTCGCGGGAGCAACGATCACGCTCACCGATCCGACGACCGGCAGTGAACACGCCACCACCAGCGGCAGCACCGGCTTGTATGACATCGCCGGTTTGAACCCCGGCAACTACAACCTGAAGGTTTCGGCCAAGAACTTCGAGTCCTTCGTGCAGAACGGAATCGTGGTCAACGTTTCCGCGACCTTCCGCGTTGACGTCAAGCTGACCGTCGGCGCCGAAAGCCAGACGATTACTGTCTCAGCCGACGCCTTGACTGTGCAGGCTGACTCCAACGTGGTCAGCACCCTGATCAGTTCCGAAGAGATCACGGAAATCGCCACTGAGAACCGCAACTTCGTTAGCTTGGCAGCTCTCGGCCTGGGCGTCAGCTCGGCTCTGCCGGACAGCAACACCCCCGGCGCCGTGAGTTCCAACTTCACCATCAGCATCAACGGCCTGCGCCAGAGCCACAATATCTGGCTGATCGACGGCGGCGAGTCATCTGACCGCGGCGCCGGCGGCGGCATGCAGATCCAGCCTTCGCAGGACGGCATCGCCGAGTTCACGGTGATGAGCTCCAACTATCCTCCCGACTACGGCATCTCCTCCGGCGCCACCATCAGCCTTTCGCTGAAGTCCGGCACGAAGAAGTTCCATGGCGCGGCATGGGAAGAAAATCGCGCCACCGCTTATGACGCCAACACCTACTTCAACAAGTACGATGGCGGCACCGCCGCGCGGCCGGCGATGCATTACAACATCTATGGCTTCGACATCGGTGGACCGCTCTTTGTTCCCAAGGTCTATAACTCCAACAGGAACAAGACCTTCTTCTTCTGGAACGAAGAATGGCGCAAGACCTCCGGCGTGGCTTCCAGCAACAATCCTACGATCGATCCGGCCGACATTCCCAAGGCTGGAACGCCCCTCGCCTATGTGCTGCCTAAGTATGCTGCGACGGCGGGAATCACCGGCTTGGTGGTTCCGAACGTTCCGCTCACCTCGAGCTACTACATCAATAAGTTAGCGCCGCTGGGCCTCACACCTGACTCTCCTTTCCCGGGCAACACCATTCCTGCTTCGTTGTTCGATCCCAACGCGGTCATCTACCTCAACGCGGGCATTCTTCCCGCGCCGACGGATCCCTCCACGGACTATGCAGTGGCTGCGGTCTCGATTCCGTTCAAAGACCGTGATGACATCGTCCGTATCGATCACAACTTCAATGACAAGTGGGCGATCCTCGGCCACTATATCGGCGACATCCAGAACAACACCACAGCAGGGCCGGAACTGGGCTGGTGCACTTGCGCTTACAACACCCTCACCAGCATCCTGTCCTCTCCGTCCCACAGCGCGGCCATCAAGTTGAGCGGCACCATCACGTCGAACCTCTTGTTGGAAGCCAGCATCAACTACGACGGCAACGGGATCGTGATCGCGCCCAGCGCGAACACCTTCCTTTCATCTGCTAGCGCTCCTTGGACTGTCGCTCCAGTTGTCCCGGCCTATGCCATCACCCGCAAAATCTGGCCTGGAATGTACTGGGGCAGCTCCCTGCCAGCCAACGGTGGTGGAGGTATCGGCGAAGATACATCCACCGAGCCTTATAACAATGCGGCCCAGGACTATACGCCCAAGCTGGACGTCTCGTTCACGGCGGGCAGGCATCAGATGAAGTTCGGCTTGAGCTACAACCGCTACACCAAGAACCAGATGCTCTATGGCGACGAGCAAGGCAGCTATAACTTTGGCCAGTTGTCGAATGACACCCTCATGGATACCCTCATGGGCCTGTCCTCCAGCTACAGCCAAAATCTGGTTGCGCCGATCCGCCACTACGTTAACCAGACTCCTTCGGCGTACGCGTTGGACAACTGGCACGTGACCCCGCGCCTGACCTTGCAAATCGGTCTCCGCTATGACGCCCTGCCGCATTCTTGGGAGCGCCAGAATCTGCTGGGCAACTTTGTTCAGTCCACCTATCAGCGCAATGCGCTTCCCATCTGGGATGCGAGCGGCGCCATCGATCCGGCCAGCCCTGATCTTTACACCTATGCCGGCATCAGTTCGTACATCAACGGCACGCAGATTGCCGGCCAGAATCATGTCCCGGATGGCGTTGTCAACAACGACTACAACACGCTGCAACCTCGCGTCGGCTTCTCAGAAGACCTCTTCGGCAACGGCAAGACCGTTCTCCGCGGCGGCTTTGGAACCTTCTATGAGCGCATGCAGGGCAACGACATCTTCGGCGTGGCCACCAGCGCGCCCTTCGATCCTTCGCTCAACATCGGCGACAACTACTTCAGCACGCCTGGAACGAACTGGAACACGGGCGTATCGATTCTGCCCACGTCTCTGATCTTCGCGGGCGGCGGCGACAGCATCGCCACCACCTACAAGGCTCCCGCCGTGGCCATGTACAGCCTGGGCTTACAGCATGAAGTGGTTCCCTCGATTGTTTGGGTTGTCCAGTACATCGGCAACATCGCGTGGCACCAGAACGTCATCAACAACGCCCTCAATAGCCTGTCGCCCAGCATCGGCAAGGTGAATGTTGCGGCGAAAGGCGCTGTTGCAAACATGGAGGACGCGCGCTGCGTTTCCGGTGATGGCAACGACAAGTATCCTGGGGATGCGGCTTGCAAAGTCGGATTCAACAACTACGGCGGCCAAAACGCCTTCCGTCAGTATCAGGGCTATGCCGGCATCAGCCAGGATCAGAACACCACCAACGGCAACTACAACGGCTTCCAGACCGGCCTTCGCGCCCAGAACAAGTGGGGCCTGAGCGGCGAAATCGATTACACGTATTCGCATGAAATCGATATCACCTCTTACGACCGCACGAATCTCAGTAACCCCTGGTTTCAGAAGTATGACAAGGGTTCGGGCGCGCTCGATCGCCGTCAGATCCTCAGCATCAACTACATCTACAAGCTGCCCATCTTCAACAAGAGCACCGGCGTTCTCCACTCCATCGCCGGCGGATGGGAGATTGCAGGTACCATCCTCGATGAAACCGGCATTCCTCAGAATGTTGGCCTGAGCGCCGGATACGATCCAGTCGGCTTGGATGGCGGTTACTCGAACCGTCCCAATATGACCCCCGGCGGCAAGCTGGCCTACCCCAAGAAAGTGTCGGAATGGTTCGACACCAGCCGCGTCGACAACAACGTTACGCCCTCTTGGGCGGGCGGCACGAACCTGGGCTTCGGCAACTGGGGCAAAGATACGCTGGTCCTACCCGGTCGCGTGAACCTCACCACCTCACTCTACAAATCCTTCCAGATCTATAGGGATGCGCGTTTCGAGCTGCGCTTTGAGTCGTTCAACACAGCCAACCACGCCGAATTCAGCGGGATTAATACTGGATCGGGCGCGCTCAATGCTACGCAGGATCCGCGTAACCTCGAGCTGGGCGGCAAATTCGTGTTCTAACCTCAACCCTCAACCGGGGCGCGGCAGGCAACCCCTGCCGCGCCCCTTTTCTTCAAGCAGACGAATCATTACTGCTATAAAATGGATTAAATCAGGTACAAAAGTGAGACGTGCTCTGCCACAGAGAATCTGCCTCCTGCTGTCGATAACGCTGGCCCTGGCCGCTGCCCACTCGGCAGGACAGGCCGCCGGCAACACAGCGAGCCAGCGTCAGAATGCGCTGGCCCTGGAGCAGCAAGGCAAGAATGTTGAGGCGGAGACCGCATGGCGCCTCTACCTGAAGTCTGATCCCTCGAACCCGGAGCCTTACGCTCACCTCGGACTTCTGGAAGCGCGCCAGGAACACTATGCGGAGGCGGCGCCGCTCTATCGCAAGGCATTGGCGCTGAATCCGGCGATTCCCGGCCTGCGGTTGAATCTTGGCCTTGCGCTCTTCAAGGGCGGCGAACTGAAGCAGGCCATTGTGGAATTTCAATTGCTGCTCAAAAGCCAGGAGCCGGCATCCGCCGGGGGCCAGCGCCTGACGATCCTCATCGGGATGGCCCACTATGGGCTGGCCGAATACGCCGAGGCGGTTCCATATCTTCAGCAGGCTGCCGCGCGCGACACGCGGAATCTGCCCTTGCGGCTGGCCCTGGCGCACAGTTGCCTGTGGTCCGGGCAGTACCAATGCGTTGTGAATACCAATCATGAGATTTTGTCGCTGGATGCGGAGTCCGCAGAGGCCGATATGCTGGCCGGCGAGGCGCTGGACGAAATGAAAGACAGAAACGGCGCGATCGAGCAGTTTCGCGCCGCGATCAAGGTCAATCCCAAGACGCCCGACGTGCACTTCAGCCTGGGCTACGTGCTGTGGATCCTCAAGCAATACCCCGAGGCGGCGAGCGAGTTTCAGGCCGAGCTGGACAACAACCCGAATCACGCTCAGGCCATGACCTATCTGGCGGACGTGGATCTGCAAATGGGCCATGACGAAGCCACCCTTCCGCTCCTGGAGAAGGCCGTAAAACTCAACTCTGAACTGGAACTGGCTCATCTTGACCTGGGCATACTCTACGCCGGCGCGGGCCGCCAGGACGAGGCCCTGCGGGAGATGAAGGAAGCCGAGCGGCTGGACCCGGAGGACGTGAACGTTCACTGGCGGCTGGGACGGCTCTACCGGACGATGGGCAAAAAAGACGAGGCCAAAGCCGAGTTCGACAAAGCCAACCAGGTCAACAAGGCGGCCGATCAAGCGCTCTTAGACAAGATCAATAATTCGCGCGCCCATCCGCCCCAGGCGCAGCCGCTGGCGCCGGAGTCGCCGGAAAAGTAGGCGATGGAAGAGATGAGTTACAAAGGGCGGGGGATTTGATAGTTTCTTTGGTGTTTATGTAAGAGGATTGTATGGCCAGGCGAACGAAATCAGCGGCCAATCCGCAACCCGCGCGACCCGTCAGTCTGCGCTCTCTGGGCGCGTATCTGAATCTCTCTCCAGCCACCATTTCACTGGTGCTGAATAACGCTCCCGGCGTGCGCTCGATTCCCCAGGAAACCAGGGACCGGGTGACCGAGGCGGCCGCGAAATTTGACTATCGGCCCAGCTTCTTCGCGCGCTCGCTGCGCAAACGCCAGACCTTCACCGTCGGCGTGCTGGTGCCGGATCTGAACGACCACTATGCCGCGCAGGTGATCGCGGGAGTCGAGGAGTTCCTGGTCGAGGAAGGTTACCTCTATTTCACCGCCAGCCATCGCGGCAAGCCAGAACTGCTGGAGGAGTATGCGAGTCTGCTCATGGACCGCTCGGTGGAAGGGTTTATCTTGATCGACACCGTGCTGGAGCGCAGCATGAAGCTGCCGGTCGTGGCGGTTGCGGGCCATCGCCGGATCAAGGGTGTGACCAACGTGGTCCTCGATCAACGCCGCGCCGCGGAGCTGGCCCTGCATCACCTCTATGATCTGGGGCACCGCAAAATCGCCTTCATCCGCGGTGGCAGCCATAGCGCCGACGCCGACGAACGCTGGCAGTGCCTGATGGAGGTGGCACGGGAGCTGAAGATCGCGCTTCCGCCGGAGTTGGCCGTGCAGATCCAGTTGCGCGTTTCCACCCCGGAGCTGGGATATGGACCGGCCCATGAACTCCTCAGCCGCGGCGGCGAATTCACGTCCATTGTCTGCTACAACGATGAGGCCGCCTTCGGAGCGATCCGCGCCTGCAAGGATCATGGCCTGCGGGTGCCGGAAGATGTCTCCGTGGTGGGCTTCGACGATATCCGCAGCGCGGCCTTCTTCAATCCCAGCCTGACCACCATTCGTCAGCCTCTCAACCAGATGGGGATCGAGGCCGCGCGCATCCTCTTGCAGCGGATTCGCGGCCAGGAGGCCATCCCGGATACGGTGTCCATCCTGCCCGAACTGGTGATTCGCGAATCGACCGTCGCACCCCATTCCCGTCGCGCCCGCGGGAAGCAGAGCTGAGTCAGCTACGCTTCGATGGACATCATCCGGAGCAGCCTAACCCGCGTCGGCGAGTTACACCAGTAATGAACCCGCTAACTTGCTAACTCGCTATCACCGCGAAGCGGTGGCTAACTTGCTAAATGGTTAACCAGTTCCCACGTATTTTGGCGAAAGGTGGCCTCTCACTTGGTCAGTGCATCGGCCGCATTCGCCGCCAGAATCCAGTCGCTGGTGACGCTGACAGTGTATTCGTTCTCAAACCAAAGAAAGCCGAAGTCGTCGATGCACTCCGGAAAGTCCGGCTTGATCACGATATAGCCCGGAATCATGCCGCCTGGAATGAAGGTTCCGTCGGCGCGGTTATTTCCGTAGGCTTTCAACTTGGAAACCGTCCCGACCGAAGAGATATACGAGGTGCTCGACACCGGATGCGTGCCCAGCAGGTAGTTGGCCGCCCGCAGCGTATACTCCGGACCCACAATCTGCGGGAATGCCTTGTGCAGGAAGTACATCCGCGAGCCAAATGCGGCCACCTGGCTGGATCCGCCCCAGGTGCCAAGGCTGGGCGGAACTCCGAAGGGAGTCTTGGCCAGTTCGGCATCCAGCTCGGTCTTGTAGATTTTGACAGCCTCTTCCAACTGCTGCTTGAAATCGGCATCCATATAGGGAAGAGCCAGAGCGGCCATCCAACCGCCGAACTCGAAGTGCTGGCGCACGGTGGGGAAGAGCTCTCGGACCCGCGATTTGTACGGCTCGCCGCCATCGGTGGCGATCAACAACTGCACTGCGGCCCTCCACTCGCCGAGCGCCGCCATTCCCGGCGGTCCGTAGAAAGATCGTAGGCTGGGCGTCGGATGCGCGTGTTCCTCATCCCACAACTTGACGGCGGTCTCCAGGCACTCCTTGGCGAGCGGGTCGTCCCAGCCCTTCAGCGTTCGGGATGCGGAGGCCAGCGCCGCTGCCGCGCCGTATTGCAGGAACGGCATCTTGGTGGTGAAGGCCCAGCGGTCATCCGGCTTGCCGGAGTAGTTGCCGTCGATCTCGTTGGGACCGAGCTTGTCGGAATAGATGCGCTCATCCGTTATGGAAGCAGCGTCGCCGAGGTGCGTATACTCGCGCAGATTAGGCTCAATCATGCCCATGAACGGATGGCCGACGGCCTTGTACTGGGCCAGTATCTGCAGCACGCCGTGCTTGACCTGCTGCACGGCATCCGGAACGCCGTCCGGCCGGTGCATTTCGACTGTACGGGCGGTCTCGTCCACCGAGAGTTCGTCCCACTTCAGCCCGAACTCTTTGTAGGCCAGGGAGAGGTTCTCAATGACCGCGTATTGGCTGGGGGCAATGTTGTCGTAATCGCCGGCGTCGAACCAGCCGCCTACATTCAATCCGGGGATGTGTTCGCCCGGCTTGTAGGGCGAATCGAGGTTCGGGCCCGTCGAGTAGCCGTCGAAATGCTGAGTATTCGGCGGCGCCTGGCGGGCATCGTCCATGTGCGAGACGCCGTGCCAGAGCCGGTAGCCCTCGCGCACCGAGACGTGGTCCATCTCGACGGCCAGAAACCCATCCATGCTGGATTGCCAGGTCCGGCTGTACACGTCCCTGGCGATGGGAAACAGATCGGTTCGCTGGCCCGCGTACTCGATCGCATACAAGCCGGGTTCATTCACCGTGGAGAAATCGAAGTTCGCATAGTGGTAGCGCAGCCACGGCGTGGGCGCGGTGATCGGCCCCTCGAAGACCTGCCGATAGGAGCCGTCCGCGTCCAGGCGAACCACCTTCGCCGTCTTCGGCGCATCGAAATTCGGATCGAGCTCGATCACCGCGACCTTCGGGAAGTTAGGTGGATAGCCGGCCTGGCTGTGCGCGACCATCGGCGGCCGCGTCCAATTCGGAATCAGGTCAGGATGAATATGCCAGACGACCGCGCCCTCGGTTTTGCCCGACGGAATCAGCGAACGCAGCACGAACCAGCCATTCTGCGCGCGGTTGCGGCCGTCGTACAGCGAGACGGGAGCGGTTTCGGAGCTGACATTGACGCGGTAGAGCGGCTCCTCCGCCGCCAGCGTAATGCTGCCTCCAGTGACCAGCGGAAGCGGCTGCGTGTAGCCCTTCGCCTGATCCCATTCATCCTGGTAGGGCAGCTTCTTCGGATCGTCGGCCGGCGGCAGCACCTGTTGCATCGGATCCTGCGGACTGCGCGGAATCACGCCGAAGTGCTTGCCGTCCACCGCAAAGCTCTTGTCCACATAGATCGACGGCAGAAACTCCAGATTGAAGCCCGCGCGCCCGGCCAGCTTCTCCGGCAGAGGCTTGTCCAGGTTGATGCTCACCCGCACGCCGCCCGGCTCCGCGGTAACCTCCAGGGTGTAGTCCATCTGGTAGGCAGGGAAGGAGAGATCGGCCGTCAGGCGATTGTGCTCCTTGTCGGCGCTGTGGCCCTTGAGCTTGGCCACCAGATCCCACTGCTCCGGTGTGGGCATCAGGCGCACGTCGCCGTTGGTGGCGATGCGCTGGCCGTGGAGGATCATCTGCATCGCGGCGTTCTTCTCATCGACGAAGACCGGGTGATAGGTGTTCTGGTAGAGCATCACGCTGAAGCCCTGCGTATCCAGATAGCCGCTATCGGTCACCTTCATCTGAGCGCCGGCGAAGGACGCGGGCAATGCAAAAAGCAGGGCGGCAAACAATAGAGCCATCGGCCTCATCGACAATGAACGAAGGTACATAGAGTTGGGTATCCGATCCTTTTTGTGTTGCGTACTTATGGTTGCATTTGCACGCGCATAACCGAGCGCGCCTGCGCACGACGGCGAATGATTCTCCAATGAGAAGGACGGACGGACGATTTTTATAGTTTCGATCGAGCGCAAATGATGCTGCGCGGCCTACTTCTGGATTCGACTCACGTCGCGCACCGCGCCGCGCGACGCGCTGGTGGTCATCGCGGCATAGGCTTGCAACGCCTGCGAAACCTTGCGGTTGCGCGTGGCGGGCTTCCATGCGGCAGCGCCCTTGGCCTCCACGGCCTTGCGCCGGGCGTGCAATTGCTCGTCCGAGAGAGCTGCACGCAGAATGCGCCGGGGAATATCGATCTCGATGGTGTCGCCTTCTTCCACCAGCGCCAGCGAGCCGCCCTCTGCAGCTTCCGGAGAAATATGCCCAATACAAAGTCCTGAGGAACCGCCGGAGAAGCGGCCATCTGTAATCAGCGCGCAAGCCTTTCCCAACCCCTTCGATTTCAGATAGCTGGTCGGATAGAGCATCTCCTGCATCCCCGGACCGCCTCTTGGCCCTTCGTAGCGGATCAGCACCACATCACCGGGAAGTACCTTGTCGCCCAGAATCGCCTCCACCGCCGAGTCCTGGCTCTCGAAGATGCGCGCCGGTCCCGTGAAGGTCAGGTGCGCCGGATCGACGCCCGCCGTCTTCACAATGCAGCCCTCCTCGGCAATGTTGCCGAAGAGAACGGCCAGCCCGCCGTCCTTGCTGAAGGCGTGCTCCAGATCGCGGATCACGCCGCCGGCGCGATCCACGTCCAGCTCATCATAACGGGCGCTTTGGCTGAAGGCCTCGGTAGTGCGCACGCCGCCCGGAGCGGCGCGATAGAACTCGGCAATCGCGGCTGTTGGCGCGCCTTTCACATCCAGCTTGTCGATGGCTTCGCCGATCGTCGCCGCATGAACGGTGTGCGCGGAGCGATGCAGCAGTCCGGCGCGATCCAGCTCGGCAAGTATGGCGAAGATTCCGCCGGCGCGATGCACATCTTCCAGATGCACGCTGGGCGCGGAAGGGGCCACCTTGCAAAGATTGGGAACGCGGCGCGAGAGGCGGTCGATGTCGGCCATCGTAAAGGGCGTCTCGCCCTCCTGCGCCACCGCCAGCAGATGCAGAACCGTGTTCGTCGAGCCGCCCATCGCGATGTCCAGCGTCATGGCATTCTCGAAGGCCTCAAAGCTCGCGATCGAGCGCGGCAGCACGCTTTCGTCGCCCTGCTCGTAGTAGCGCTTGGCCAGATCGACGATGGTCCGCCCCGCACGCAGGAAGATTTCCTTGCGGTCGCTGTGCGTGGCCAGCACGGTTCCGTTTCCCGGCAGCCCCAGGCCCAAAGCCTCGACTAGGCAGTTCATCGAATTCGCCGTAAACATTCCCGAACACGAGCCGCAGGTGGGGCAGGCCGAGCGCTCGTACTCCTCCACATCCGCGTCGCTCACCTTGGGATCGCCGGCCACGATCATCGCGTCGATCAGGTCCACGGCCTTGACGATATTGCCGCTCAGCTTGACCTTGCCCGCCTCCATCGGCCCGCCGGAGACGAAGACCACGGGAATGTTCAGGCGCATCGAGGCCATCAGCATTCCCGGCGTAATCTTGTCGCAATTGGAGATGCACACCAGCGCATCGGCGCAATGGGCATTGACCATGTACTCCACCGAATCGGCGATCAGCTCGCGCGAGGGCAGGCTGTAGAGCATTCCGTCGTGGCCCATGGCGATGCCGTCGTCAATCGCAATGGTATTGAACTCCTTGGCAACGCCGCCGACGCGCTCAATCTCCCGCGCGACCAGTTGGCCCAGGTCCTTCAGATGGACGTGGCCGGGAACAAACTGAGTGAAGGAGTTGGCAACGGCGATGATGGGCTTGCCGAAGTCGCCGTCCTGCATCCCGGTGGCGCGCCAAAGGCTGCGCGCTCCGGCCATATTGCGTCCATGCGTCGTGGTTCGTGAGCGATAAACTGGCATGACCGCATTTTACCGCGAGCGGCGCCGGTCCCGCTTGAAGCTCACCGGAAGTAGCGGACGGCCCAGCTCTGAAAACCAATAAATCTGAGTGGCCCAGGTCTCAAAGTCGAGACCTGGGCCACCCAATCATCGTGGTAGATTGAGATTTGGGCCACCCGCCCAGGGCAAAGGGAGTTACCGCATGGAGATGGACCACTACGACATCGTCCCCCAGCAGTAGCCGACAAAATCCTCGCCAACGCCAAGCGGCCCGTGGAGGAAGAGGAAGAATAGGCTGAATACCCATAGGAAATCTGTTCCATGCCTTGATGATTCAAGGCATGGAACGGCGATGGGTTACTGGATTAGAAGATGAAAGGTAACGAAACGATTACTCAACCGGGGCATGGGGCGGTATTGCCCAGAGGTTGAATTTATCATGAAGCTCCGTTCTGATTTTTTCCTTACGACCGAGATCAGGAATAGTATTTGCTGACGATTCAAGTCCGTAAATGGAACTGTGCGCTCGGTTGTCGCTTTGCCCTTCAACATTTTGAATAGGCTCATGCAAAACCGTCAATTCACTGATCTCTCTAACCCGTCCAACGATCATTTTAAGTACCGCGAACCGTTCGGGGCCTCCCTGTCGTGAACGGGTCTCGGCAGCCGTGCTGTATTTGTCCCAGTCTGTTGAAATCGACCCTTTGTTTTCTCGGAAAACTCCCGGGATGATGTTAAGGTCGGCAGGTCTCAGCCACGCTACAGGAACCCTGTAAAACAAGGAGTCTTGGTCAGGAATTTCTTCAATAGGCCATGCGTCCATTGTTAGTCTGCCAGCCAAAAAACTAGTTCCGCCCTCGCATCTGAGGGATCAAATCTTCCGGATATTTCGCTCTTTGGCTTCTTTCCGTAGTAATTTGCAATACTTTCGCCTGCTGGGAAATTAATCAATAACGTGCGATCACACTTCTCCCAGAACAAATCAATACTTCCATGGTCGGCCGGTCCAATTTGTGGCACACCTATACCGACAATGCTGGATGAGTGCGCGTGTATCATGAGTCTTTGCAGAAACGAGGTCGCACGAAATAGAGTTTGATCTGAATAGGGAACGAAATCGTCATCATTGCAATCGTTTTCGATACTCAGAATAAAAGTTGCGGCCTTAATCTCCTTCTCCATTGCATTCCATTCATGTTCAGAAGGCGACAAATAATGCCTAGAAATAGATGTGATTTTTGCAAAATCATGGCCTAATAAATCGTTTCCTCGGCGCACAAATCTCGTCGGCTCATCCTTCTGTGGATTGAGTCCTTAAAGTTCTGTAGAAGCGTCTGATTGGTGAGCGTGAGCGAGCCATCGGTTCGATTCCTTAGGATGTTGTTTACCAAGACGACATTTCCAAGGAGGATGAGACAGATGGCTCGCA